>OQVZ01001056.1_pt1 | contig 10317 bp, 8 predicted proteins | sample 1691571 | NCBI WGS metagenome assembly OQVZ01 (sample SAMN03418261, study PRJEB22391) | human gut metagenome | biome: human-gut; feature: organic feature; material: feces | host: Homo sapiens | place: Tanzania | collected 2013-01
AGCTTCCAAGGGATTTTACAGAGTATTTTGGTGGTAAGGAGAAAGCTTTTAAAACAATGATGGCAGGAGAGATTCTTGATACTGTGAAGTTGTCTGCATTTGCAAAAAAGTTCTATTCGGAACCATTTACATTGAATGAGATACCTGAAGAATATATTTCACGAAACAATGGCGTGATGCTTATTTCCAGTGGAAAAATACATCAGGCAAATGAAGGCTGTGCCTGCACGATGAATAGTATTTTAAAGCAATTTACCAAACATCTGACGGTAGGAGAAAATGAAGTTGTACTGTTGGATATGGAAGCTGGCGTAGAGCATTTTGGACGTGGTGTAGATAACAGTGTGGATTTAATTTTAATGATCGTAGATCCTTCTTTTGAATCATTGAAGCTGACGAAAAAAATTCAACAGCTTGGGGAAAGCATTGGAAAACCTGTATTTTTTGTGTTAAATAAAGTGAACGAACAGATTTTGCCAACAATGTTGGAGTCTATTGACGATCAGAGTAAGGTGCTGGCAGTTATTTCAGCAGATACAGAAATTGCAAGAAAGGGACTGCTTGGAAATGAACTAATGATGGAAATTCCGGAAATTCATACGCTTGCAAGGAAAATTTTGAAGCAATAAATGAGAGGAAGTAATAAGAAATGAAAATAGCCGTAACAGGAAAAGGTGGTGTAGGAAAGACCACGATTGCTGCAACTCTTGCAAGATTATATGCAGATGAGGGAAAAACAGTGTATGCAGCGGATGCAGATCCGGATGCGAATCTTGGACTGGCACTAGGTTTTTCAGAGGAAGAACTGGCAGAGATTATACCGATCAGTAAAATGAGAAAGCTAGTGGAAGAACGGACCGGAGCGGATAAAAGCAATACATTTTACAAAATCAATCCAAAAGTTGATGATATTCCGGAGAGGTATTCAAAATTATGTAATGGTGTCAGATTATTGATTCTTGGAACGGTAGAAACAGCCGGAAGCGGCTGTGTCTGCCCGGAAAATGTAATGCTTAAACGAATCATCAATAATCTTATTCTGCACAGAGAGGATGTTGTACTGCTGGATATGGAAGCAGGTCTGGAACATCTTGGAAGAGGGACAACAGAAGGCATGGATCAGTTTATCGTTGTGATAGAGCCGGGAGCCAGAAGTGTTCAGACTTATAGAAATGTAAAGCGTCTGGCAGAAGAACTAGGGGTAAAGAAAGTAAGAGTTGTTGCAAATAAAATCAGAGATGAAAAGGATGAAATGTTTGTTAGGGACAGAATACCGGAAAGTGATCTTTTGGGATTTGTTCATTATAATCCGGAAATTATGAATGCGGACAGAGAGGGAGTTTCTCCTTATGATTTCAGCCAGACAGCAGTAGATGAGATAAAAAAAATAAAAGAGAAATTAGGTTAAAAAATAATAGAATATATACAGGAAAAAGGTGAAAAAATGGGATTTTTTTCAGGATGTATGGACGCCAGAAACATGACTTCAATTGAAGAAGTTAAATGTCCGAAATGTGGTGCAGATATAGAAGTATTTGTGAGGGATGGAAAAACAGTTGGTGACAGTGTATGCGATAACTGCGAATATACGATAAAAGAAAACCAGACTATATAGCTGTAATTTGTAATGTTACATCCACTTGACGCAGGAAAGAAGCAGTGATATACTGAAATAAAAGTTATTTATAAAATAACAATAAAATATGAATCTATATTGTGTGGGCTTGAACAGTTACAAAGAATGCAATTCTTGTGGAGGGTATGGGATGATACAGATTGCAATTGTGGAAGATGAAGAAATTTATGTAAAACAATTAACAGAGTATATCCGGAAATATCAAACGGAAAGGGGAAGATCAATAAAGGTTACAGTATTTGGTGATGGAGAAGATATCACTGAGAATTACAGTGGCAGTTTTGATATTATTCTGATGGATATCCAAATGCAGTTTATGGACGGTATGACAGCAGCAGAAAAAATCCGTCAGATGGATCAGAAAGTAATTATCATGTTTATCACAAATATGATCCAATATGCAGTACTGGGATATGAAGTTGATGCAATGGATTATGTAGTAAAACCAGTTGAGTATTTTTCTTTTTCGCAGAAACTGGATAAAGCGGTTGGGCGTATGCGTTCTGAGGTTAAAGAATTTCTTACGATTCCGATTGGGGAAGGAGTTGTAAAGATAGATATAGCAGATATCTATTTTATTGAAGGACAGAGACATAACGCAATTTATTATACTTCGAGAGGAGATTACTGTTCAAGAATTACGATGAAAGAACTCGAAGAAAAACTTGCGGTACATAATTTTTTTCGATGTGCAAAGGGATATCTGGTAAATATGAATCATGTAGAGGGATTTGTTGGTTCTGATTGTGTGATCCATAATGTACATATACCTGTCAGCAGAACCAGAAAAAAAGAATTTATGAATCTGCTTCTGCAAAACATCAATCTGGAATGATTTCATGTGAAATGGAGGGGGACTATGTTATATCAGGATATTCCAAGAATTTATACGGCAATAGCAGAGTGGGGATCATGTCTGGTTTATCTTTATATCTTAAAAAAAGAAAACATGAAATCTGTACATTTTCTTACAGGCAGTCTTTTCATGCTGGCAATGCAGAGTATCTTTCTGACTTTGACAGGCAGCGTAACTGAAATTTTGTGGATTCCCTGTATGATGATCGCTGCAGGTATGATGTATGGATTTCTTATGATCGGAGGAAATATGAAGCCTCTGGGAGCGGCTTATTGCTGTGCCCGTGCATTTGTTCTTGCTGAGTTTGCAGCTTCGCTGCAGTGGCAGATGGTATCTGTTGTACAGACATGGGGAAATCAGAGTATCTGGGTTGAAATTCTGATTACGATGGTTGTTTTTGGAGGCTGCTTTACTATTGACATTTATTTAGAAAAAGATCTTCTGAAGCAGAATTATCTTGAACAGATGACAGTAAAGGAAGTAGCAGCGGCGGCAATCATGGCTGTTGCAATCTTTGCTTTTAGTAATCTGAGCTTTTTAAATGAAAATGCACCATTTGCGAGTAAAGAACGTGCAGATATTTTTTCCATCAGAACATTGATTGATTTTGGAGGAATTGCAATCCTGCATGCTTATCAGAGCAGGATCAGTGAGTATGTTGCCGAGAAAGAACTTTCAGTAATGAACGTGATGCTGAAAAGCCAGTATGAGCAATATCGAAATTATCAGGATAGCCTGGATCTCATACAAATGAAATACCATGATCTGAAACACCAGATAACGGGACTTCGTGCGGAATCAGATGAAGAGAAACGAAAAAAATGGATTGATTCCATGGAAAAGGAAATCGCTGCTTTTGAAAATATAAGCAGAACAGGGAATCAGGTACTGGATACGATTCTGGCAGCTAAGATTTTCCATTGTCGAAAAAATCATATACAGATTACCTGTGTGGCAGATGGAAAATTATTGGATCATATGCATGTAACAGATATATGTTCTATATTTGGAAATGCTTTGGATAATGCGATTGAACATGTAATTTTAATTCCAGATCCGGAAAAAAGACTGATCCATCTGACAGTATCCGCTCAAAAAGGATTTGTGTTTATCAAGATAGAGAATTATTGTGAAGCAGAAATTTCCAAAAATGAAGAGGATCTGATTACAACAACAAAAAAGGATAGTAAAAACCATGGTTTTGGATTGAAGAGTATTCGTAAAGCTGTAGAAAAATATGATGGTTCTGTAGTATTTGGAGTACAGCAGAACTGGTTTGAATTAAAGATTCTTTTACCCAGAGTATTGTAATGCTCTGGGTATTTTTGTTGCCAAGCATACGACAGGTCCGGTGGACCTTTTTTAGTATTTTGTGCCATATTTGTTACATCTTGTGCCAAAAACGGCACGAAATAATAACCATGCTATAGTAATGCCAACAGGAAATGATACCTGAAAAAGACGAGAGAGTCAAAGGAGGAAAAAGAGAATGATCAGTGTTGAAATGGAAGATGTTCTGGCGGTATTACAATTATGCAAACCGTATATTATCGGTATTGTTGCTGCACTTGTAATTGGAATCGTAATTATGATCGCATGCCGCAGAATGTCCAGGGACAAAAGATTTCTGATAAGAGGGGAAGCTGCGATCGCAATGGTTCTTGCAGTTGCTGTCTGCGTGAATATGATCTGTTTTGGACCAATGGCTACGTTGATCGGACTGGCAACGGGAAATGGAACTTTAAGTGATGAAACAAATGAAGAAGCTGCGGAAGTAGCAGAAGAAATTATGGAAGACGGAATTGTTCTTCTGAAAAATGAAAGCCTGCTTCCTTTAAATGAAACAAAAAAACTGAATATTTTTGGCTGGGAATCTATTAATCCGGCTTACGGAGGAGCAGGTTCCGGTGGAATTAATGATCTGTATGATATTGTCAGTCTGAATCAGGGACTTGAAAATGCCGGATTTTCTATTAACCAGGAACTGGTTGATTTTTATAACAATTATGGTGCAGATAATCCGGAAATGTCTATCCAGAAACAGAGTTGGACATTACCGGAGCCACCTGTAGATACTTACAGTGATGAGCTTATTAAAAGTGCGAAAGAGTATTCTGATGTGGCTGTTGTGGTTCTTTCCAGAAAAGCAGGTGAAGGTCATAATGATATTCCTATGGATGTAAGTAAAGCGGCATATGATAATAATTCAGATAAGTATGACGATTTCCCGGAGGGAGAACATTATTTACAGCTATCTCAGACGGAAAAAGATATGGTAGATATGGTCTGCTCCAACTTTGATGATGTTATAGTAATTTATAATGGAGCAAATCAGTTTGAACTTGGTTTCGTAGATGAATATCCTCAGATTAAATCTGTTGTATGGTGCCCCGGAACGGGAAATGTGGGATTTAATGCGCTTGGTAAAGTATTTTCAGGTGAAGTCAATCCTTCCGGAAAAACACCGGATACATTTATTTATGATATGACGACTGCTCCGTGGTGGAATAATGCAGAAAAAACGGAGTATACAAATCTGGCAGATATGGCCGTTGAAGGAATGAACGCAGGAACTGCGCAGGTGTATGCTCCGGCATTTACCAATTATGTGGAAGGCATTTATGTAGGATACAAGTACTATGAAACAGCTGCACAGGAAGGTGCGATTGATTACGATAAGACTGTACAGTATCCATTTGGATATGGTCTGAGTTATACGGAATTTGAACAGAAAATGGGTGAACTGGAGGAAAAAGACGGACAGATTTCTGTAGATGTAGAAGTAACCAACACCGGAGATGTTGCTGGAAAAGATGTAGTAGAGGTGTATTATAAACCGCCATATACAAATGGGGGAATTGAGAAATCTTCTGCAAATCTGATCGAGTTTGCAAAAACAGATCTGCTTCAGCCGGGAGAATCTCAGACCGTTACAGTTACATTCAGTATAGAAGATATGGCCTCTTATGATGAGAATAATGCAAAAGCGTATGTTCTTGAAAAAGGCGATTATGTGATCTCTATTAACAGTGATTCACACACTGTGCTGGATCAGAAAACTTATACCACAGATGCTGATGTAGTATATGAGGGAGAAAATAAAAGAGCATCAGATGATACTGCAGCAACAAATGTATTTGAAGATGCAAAAGGCGATGTGACGTATCTGTCACGGGCAGATCATTTTGCAAATTATGAAGAAGCTACAGCAGCACCGGCATCTACAGAGCTGGGTGAGCCATATGTTTCAGAATATCATCTGAACAGCAACTTTGATAAGACTACATACCTCAATGATGAGGATGTAATGCCGACAACGGGAGCAGATAATGGACTTACATTAGCTGATATGCGTGATGCTGATTATGACGATCCTCGTTGGGAAAAACTTTTGGATCAGCTTACTGTTGACGAAATGGCAAATATGATTGCAATGGCTGGTTATCAGACAGCAGCCATGGATTCTGTGGGAAAAGTGGCTACACTTGATTTCGATGGACCGGCAGCAATTAATAACAACTTTACAGGAGTTGGTTCTATTGGATTTCCAATTGAAGTTGTGGTTGCTTCCACATGGAATAAGGAACTTGCACAGGCCTGGGGTGAATGCATGGGCAAGATCAGTCAGGAAATGGGTGCAGAGGGCTGGTATGCACCAGGTATGAATACTCATAGAACCGCATTTGGAGCAAGAAACTATGAATACTTCTCAGAAGACGGAGTTCTTGCAGGAAATATGGGAGCAAAAGCAGTAGAAGGTGCAAGAAAATATGGAGTTTATTCTTATATCAAACATTTTGCTCTGTATGAGGGAAATGCAAAGATGGTAAGTGTCTGGTCAAATGAGCAGGCAATCCGGGAAATCTATCTGAAACCATTTGAAATTTCTGTAAAACAGGGTGGAGCAAATGCAGTTATGGTTTCCTGGAGCTTCCTTGGAGATAAATGGACTGGAGAAAGCAGTAACCTTATAAATACAGTTCTCAGAGATGAATGGGGATTCAGGGGAATGGCGCTTACAGATTTCTTCCGAAACAATGGCCACGGATTTATGAATGCAGATGCAGCTTTGGCAAATGGAGTAGATGCAATGTTGTCCACGTTCAACGGAGAAGAGAACAATGTAGCCAATCCGGAGCATCCGACATCTGTACTTCAGATGAGAAATGCCTGCAAAAATGTCATGTATACAGTTGTAAGCAGTTGGGCTTATGACGGAGAACACGAAGAAACAGGTATGGAAAACTGGAAAAAAGCAGGAATTGGTATCGACATTGTAATAGCACTTTTCATGGCAGGAATGGAAGTACTGGTAATCAGAGGATATAAGAAAAGAAAGAATGCTGAATAAGGATGAAAGTGGGATGGAAAACAGTTATGAAACAGCAAAAATTGGTTGAAAAGATGACAATAGAAGAAAAGGCAGCGATTCTCAGTGGGAAAACTGTCTGGCAGACCAGAGAAATTGACAGGCTTTCCATCCCGTCCATCTTTCTTTCAGATGGACCGCATGGAATCAGAAAGCAGGCAGGAGCAGGAGACCATCTGGGACTGAATGCATCCTTGAAAGCAACTTGTTTTCCTACAGCAGCAACGATTGCGAACAGCTGGAATCAGGATCTGGGGGAAGAGATTGGACAGGCTCTTGGAGAGGAAGCCGCAAGTATGGATGTAAATATCCTGCTTGGTCCGGGATTAAATATTAAAAGAAGCCCATTATGTGGAAGAAATTTTGAATATTTTTCAGAAGATCCATACCTTTCTGGGAAGATGGCGGCATCATATATTCGTGGAATACAGAGTAAGGGCGTTTATGCCTGCCCGAAGCATCTGGCAGTGAATAGTCAGGAGCTTCGGAGAATGGCAATGGACGCAGTTGTTGACGAACGGACATTAAGAGAAATCTATCTGACCGGTTTTGAGATAGCTGTTAAAGAAGGACACGCAAAAGCAATCATGAGCAGTTACAACCAGATTAATGGGATTTATGCTAATGAGGACAAACATCTTTTGACAGACATCCTGCGCAAAGACTGGGGATTTGATGGAATTGTAGTAACAGACTGGGGCGGAAGCAATGACCATGTGAAAGGTGTTGCTGCCGGCTCAAATCTGGAGATGCCGTCCTGTGGATACGATTCTGCAAGAGAAGTGATTGCTGCTGTCCGAAATGGAAAGCTGAAGGAAGCGGATTTGGATGAAAGAGTTGGAGAACTGGTGGATGCAGTGATGGAACTGACATCAGGGAAGAAGCTTTCAGATAAAAACTTTGACAGAAATGCACATCATCAACTGGCAAGGAAAGCAGCAGCAGAAAGCATGATTCTTCTGAAAAATGAAAAACAGATTCTTCCGCTGGATACCAAAAAATCCATCGCTGTTATTGGAGATTTTGCTTTTTCACCCAGATATCAGGGGGCAGGCTCTTCTATGGTCAATCCAACAAAAGTAGAAGATATGTCATCGATTTTGCAACAATATGATCTGAATATTCTGGGGATGACAAGAGGCTATCAGAGAAATGGAGATGTAGATGAGAATGATAGAAAGTTTGCATTAAATTTGGCCATGAACGCAGATATTGTGATTTTCTGCTTTGGTCTTGATGAGATCAGCGAATCAGAAGGACTGGACAGAACACATATGCGTATTCCACAGAATCAGATCGATCTTCTGCAGGATATCAGTAAGGTGAATGAAAATATTATTGGAATACTGAGTGCAGGATCTGCGATAGAAATGCCATGGCACACCTGCTGCAAAGCGATTTTGCATGGCTATCTGAATGGGCAGGCAGGCGCTTCTGCAACATTGGATATTCTGACCGGAAAAGTGAATCCATCAGGAAGACTGGCAGAAACATATCCCATATCCTATGAACAGACACCGGCATTCCGATATTATCCAAGTAATGAGAAAACATCGGAATACCGCGAGAGTGTTTATGTAGGATATCGCTATTATGATACTTCAAAAGTCCGGGTGCAATATCCATTTGGCTTTGGGCTTTCCTATACGGAATTTACATATTCTGATCTTATCATAGAAGAGGATGGAATCAAAGTTTCGGTTACTAATACAGGTGACAGAGATGGAGCAGAGGTTGTTCAGATGTATGTAGGACTTCCTAATGCAATCGTGTTCAGACCGGAAAAAGAACTGAAAGGCTTTGCAAAAGTTTATCTGAAGGCGGGAGAAAGCAGACAGATCAGAATTCCCTTTGATGATAAGACATTCCGTTATTGGAATATAAAAACAGGACAGTGGGAAATAGAAACAGGAACTTATCAGATTATGGTAGGAGCCAGTGTTGCAGATATTCGTTTAACAGGTATGACTGAGAGAACAGGAAACAGTAAAGGGTATCCGTATAATCCGGCAAAAATGCCTTACTATTATACAGGAATCGTGCAGAAAATATCAGATGAGGAATTTCGTGAACTTCTTGGCCATGAGATACCGAACGGAAGATGGAGTGGAAATCTGGAAATCAATGATGCAATCTGCCAGATGTATTATGCAAAAAGCAGACTTGCAAGACTGATATATAGATGTCTCACAAAAATGAAAAAGAAGAGTGAAGAACAGGGGAAACCAGATCTGAATATTCTATTTATTTATAACATGCCATTTCGAGGTATTGCCAAGATGACCGGCGGGGCAGTCAGTATGGAAATGGTATATGGAATTGTCGATGCTGTGAATGGACACTTTATGCTTGGAGTAAAAAAAGTAGTTGGCGGATATTTCAGGAACAGAAGAAATAATAAGAAATATGAAAAATTATTAAAAGGAGCCGGAGGGAAGTGCAGATGAATCATATAAAAAATCTATGGAAATGTTTTAAAGAGAAACATTCTGCTCTTGCAAAATGGCTTTATCAGATATTTTATTTTGTTATATTCAGTATGGGCGTGACAGTATTCCAGTATCTTGTATTCACATTTTTGCCTGGGATTTTGGGAATTGGTCTGGCTGGTACAGAATTTATGTGGCCAAAGGTTTCCATGAATCTGTTTGGAGTAAAATTTACATGGAGTCTGCTGGGGTATAATGTATTGCGTGATGCAACTGGAAATATACTGATCGGTGGTGGACTTGGCTATTTTATCAGTTATGAACTGGGGTCATTTCTTGCACAGTGCATCAATTTTCCACTTCAGAGAAATATTACTTTTAAAAGCCATGGAAATCCTGTGTATCAGGCAATCTGGTATTTTGTTGCATGGGTGGTAATTTCACTGATCTGTAATGGATTTAATAATCTGTGGATGCCAGTTGCATCTGCATATGTGGCACCGGCAGTCTATAACATGCTTGTAACAATTATTACAGGTGGAGTTTCCATGGTGATTTTTTTCTTTGTGTTTAAAATTATTTTCCCGGAGGGGAAGGCTGAATAGAAGAAAATAGCAAGTATGCCTGAAATCTAATAAAAAAAGGGATGAGGACAGGATGTGTTTATTTGAAAATAGCAAGATTTTAGAAACCGGTATTAAAATGATGCAACCTGATATGATCCGGACGATAAATGGATATAAAGCGTATTACACAATTGATGATATGATATCTCAAATCTATACATTTGAAGTAAAGAAAGAAAAGCTGATTTTAGATACGACTGTTCCTGATGCCAGTATGGATTTACTGTTTTTTGAAAAAACATCAGGGGAATTTGGTGCAAGAATCATTGGTCCAACGAAGAGCAGGTTGTCATCTTACGTTGTTTTTGAAGAAAATACTTCATATATTGGCATACGATGAAATTGACGATTGAAGCAGCAAACGAACACTTTTTGCAGGTGTTTTCTAAGTCTTACGAGAC
>OQVZ01001059.1_pt1 | contig 10307 bp, 11 predicted proteins | sample 1691571 | NCBI WGS metagenome assembly OQVZ01 (sample SAMN03418261, study PRJEB22391) | human gut metagenome | biome: human-gut; feature: organic feature; material: feces | host: Homo sapiens | place: Tanzania | collected 2013-01
TCGGATAGTTGGCGTTGCCGCTGATTAAAGTGTTGACTGCACGCCCCACGCCACGCAGATTAGCTGCATAGCCTTCAATGCCACGGCTTACAGTGCCTCCGGCTAAGCCAAGTCTGCGCGCTTCACGCAGAATTGCTTTATACAGCGGAACATCCTCTAATAATACATCTTCACCAGTATACACCTTTAAGAAGGTAGTTTTCTTAAATTCCAAAGCCATGAATAACACCTCCATGAATCTTCTTGCAGCTTATTATAACATATAATTCGCCAGCCGTGTAAGTAAATCCTGCGAAAGACTCTGGCAAATATGTAAATTGTAAGGAATGCAACATAATATGCGCAGCAAAAATTTTTCTCTTGTCATCTCCTGCAGAATATTTTATGATATAGAAGGGAAATCCCCAATACTCGCAATCACGAAAGAAGGTATATACATGTCTACATTAGCAACTAATCTTATCGGCACTGCCACCACCACCGTAACCGCAGCCAACATTGCTGCGACCATGAAAAGCGGCTCGCTCGCAGTTTTCGCTACGCCTGCAATGTGCGCTCTCATGGAAGAGGCTGCCTGCGCCGCTGTCAACGCGCATCTGTACGAGGGCGCCGGCACCGTCGGCATCAGCCTGAGCATCACGCATGACCGCGCTACGGCAATGAACGATACCGTCACCGCCACTGCCAAGCTCATCGCCATTGACGGCCGCAAGCTCACCTTCGAGGTCAGCGCGGCAGACAGCAAGGGCACCATCGGCAAGGGCACGCACGAGCGCTTCATCATCGACAACGAAAAATTCATGGCCAAAGTAAATAAATAACACGAAAGGCTTGGAGATTAGGCACACGACCTTTTCTCCAAGCCTTTTTTATATCCATTATTTTACTTCTGCCAGCAAGCTCTTGATATCAATTTTATTTTTCTGCATACCCATGAGCAGCAGGAAGTCCTGCGTTTCCTCAAGGTCCTTGATATCCTTTTCTGTAATCTTCGTGCTAAAATCATACCACGGAGCCATAATCTTGACCTCGTCCAGCGTCAGGCCGGTTTCCTTCGCCGTAAAGCCAAAGGCCTTCTCCTGCTCCTTATTCATGAAGTCAATGTTCTGCTGATGAATAGCAAGATATTTCTTCACAACCTCAGGATGCTCCTTCAGCAGCTTGCCGCTGACACCGATAACAATCGTTGCATCAACAAGGCCTTCGCCGTTGCACAGCACGCGGGCGCCAGCCTTTTGCGCACGCAGAACGTCCGCACCGGCAACCAGTGCTGCGTCTGCTTCACCGCTCATCAGCGCGTTCACGCTTGCAGGAATGCCCAAGGAAACAAAGTTTACAGCGTCAGGCTTCAAGCCTTCTTTATTCAGTGCAGCCACCAGAATCTGGTGCAGAATCGTGCCCTTCGGACCGGCAACCTTCTTGCCCTTCAGGTCAGCCGCAGTTTTAATCGCCGGGTCCTTCACCATAATGTTGAAGGCCTTCGGCGCACGGCTATAAATGCCTACAACCTTCACATCGACGCCATTAGATGCTGCCAGAATCGCACTCGTGCCGCCTAAAGCACTGCACACATCCAAGCTGCCGGAAGCAAGCGCTTCGGTCTGCTTAGCGCCGGAGTTGATTTCCGGGAAGGTCACGGTAATCTTATCCTTGCCAAACTCCTTCACCAGAGTCTGGTTATTTTTGTCGACAATACTCGGGATGTTCAAAGGCGACTTAACATACGTAACCTTTAAATCCTTCACCGGCGGCGCTGCCGCCTCCTTTTTTCTTTAGTGCGCTGGATTATTTTACGCGTCAGGGCTTGCAGCAGACACTGCTGGATTTATATAAAAAGCAGCGCAAAACAATAATTTTTGTTACGCATGATGTGGAGGAAGCCTTGCTTTTAGCAGACAGAATCCTTATAATGAATAGTGGCACTGTCAAAAATGATGTGCCTGTTTTGCTGCCCAAACCGCGGCAGGCAGCAGACAGCGATTTTCAATTGCTGCGGCAAAAAATATTGCAAGCACTGTAATTACAACTGTAAGAAACAGCTGCGGCTGCAGGTACGAAAGGAGTTCATAAGATATGAACAAAAAACTCATTGGATTATAAAAAAGCGTGCGTCCCAGCGCAGTACGCTGTGCCATACCGCCGCTCAGCTCGTGCGGATATAAATTTTCGCAGCCCTCCAGACCAAGCTGCTGCAAAAGCTGCGGCACGCCGTCGTAGGGGCAGGTGCTGTCGGCGCAGTGCTGCTTATAGTATTTGTTGAAGCTGGCAAAGACCTTCTCCTGTAGCTCTGCCGGGGTGTCAGCCGGTACCGCACGCTCAATCAGCTTGCGGATGCCGTTGCCGACAAACAGGCGCACCTCGTCTGGGGTGCGCTGAGGCAGTTTATGTTCTGCCAAAGCATAGTTGGTAGCGGCAGCTAAATCTGCCAATGTGTTGAGTAAGGTACCGTCAAGATCAAAAATAATAGTTGTATATTTCATGGTTTAACTTCCTATAATATCTTTAAATTGGCTTTTTATCACAGTTTGTGGGTAAACAAAAAATGCAACAGCTTATAAAAACATAGCCATATACAATGGCAATACTATTTTTTTGTCATTAACGCCAACATTCCCGGAAATAAGCTTATAGCCATAAGGAATCTGCGTCTGCTCTAAGATTCTATTCAAAGATACGGTAGCCCCCCTATTAGCTTTCACTTCCACAGGAATAATCTGCGCCTCCTTAGTAATAAGAAACTCTATTTCTGTTTCACCATTCTGAGATCGGAAATAGTTCAGCTTATGTCCTCTCTTTACCAGCATATCAGCAATGAGATTTTCATAAATACCTCCCTTAGCTGCTCCGGTAAGCGTATCATCAATAATAGCCTTTTTCATATCATACCCATACATAGCTATGAGCAGGCCAATATCTGCTAAATACAACTTATACATATCCTCTTTTTCATAAGCAACTAAAGGAAAAGCAGGCGTACTAACGTTATAACACAAATAAACAAGATTTGCATCCCGTAGCCACTCAATGCTGTTTTCAAATTTACGAGCCGTTCCCTTTTTCTCTACAACAGAGAACTGAAATTTTTTGTTTTCTTTAGCCAACTGCTTAGGAATAGAAAAATAGCAATTTTTTACCTTAGGCTTCTCTGTATTGCTGGCATATTTAGAAACGTCCTCCTGATAACTGCCAAGTATTTTCTCCTGTTCTTGCTGTACAAGGCCAAAATGCTGCGTTTCGACAAACTTATTAACTACAGCAGGCATACCGCCTACCGCCATGTACTCACGCAACAGCTTTAACATCTGCTCATGTACAGCAGGCGGTACTGCTTCTTTCAGCAAAAAATAATCTTGCAAGATCGCTATTTTCTCATCAGTGTAACCCAGGGCCCATAAATATTCCTCAAAGTCCAGAGCATACATCGTAATCTGCTTTTCATAGCCAACAGGAATAGAGTCGACCTCTTTATAGCTGATACCTAAAAGTGAACCAGACGCAATAACATCATAACGATTATCCAACGCTAAAAATTTCAATGCTGTTCTTGCCTCAGGACATGCTTGGATTTCATCTAAAAAAATTAATGTTTCATGCTTAAGAAAGCGGCTTTCAGGAAGCAGCAAAGAAATTCTTTTATATATATCTTCTGCTGACAAATCACCCACAAATATTTCTTTGAACTTTGGCATCTCGATAAAATTTATATAAATATAACTACGATAATGCTCCCGTCCAAAATAATCTATAATATAAGTTTTGCCTATTTGACGTGCACCTTTGACTAATAAACATTCTTGCTGTTTATTTTCTTTCCACTGTATAAGAGCATCCAAAAACTTTCGCTTAAGCATTTTCATCCTCCTCAAAGCATAAGTTAATGCTTTTATTATAACAGCATTATTACATACCTTCAACAAAAATGCAGATTTTTGGGGGGTGTTTCTAAATAAAAAATGCAGATTTTCAGGACGTTTTTTCGTAAAAAATGCATATTTTCCTAGATTCGCCGTGGTTAGCTATCAGCAAGCAGCACACAGGCCAGAAGTAATCTAAAGTTTTTTGGTCAATCATTTTTCATGTCTGTCCAATCCTTTTGAACTTAAGATTTTCTTCCTTGTCTATTGTAGCACAAAAAAGGCAAATGCTTTATAATATTATTATATTTAAGTTTGGAGGATAAGGCATGACTTATGATTACGCTCGCTTAGCGAAAATTAAATGTTTTCTTTTTGATATGGACGGAACAATTAATTTGGGCAACGAACTGATTCCGGGCATGGAAGGCTTTTTTGATAAATTAAAGGCAGCAGGGAAGGAATATTATCTGCTGACGAATAATTCTTCCCGCAGCCACGAGCATTATGTGCAGAAAATGAATGGACTGGGCGTGCCGGTTACGCGTGAGAATATCCTGATTTCATCAGACGCACTGACCAACTGGATGCAGAAGAACAAACCTGGTGCGAAGCTGTTTGTGCTGGGAACGCCGCAGCTGTTGGCAACGATTGAGGAAGCAGGCTTTACGCTGACGAATACGCTGGAGGAGGGCGCTGATTATGTAGTTGTCGGCTTTGACCAGACACTTACCTATGACCGCCTTACAACAGCCTGCCGCCTGATTGACAAGGGTGTGCCGTATGTTGCAACGCATCCTGATGTGCGCTGCCCGATTGAAGGCGGCGAGTTTATTCCTGATACCGGTGCAATGCTGGAGCTGATTAAAACTGCTACCGGCAAAAAGCCGCAGCTGATTTTCGGTAAGCCTTATAAGTATATGGTGGACGTGGTTTTGGATAAAACCGGTTATAAAAAAGAGGAAATTGCTATGGTTGGTGACCGCCTGGCGACAGATATTGCCTTTGGCCTGAACAACGATATTCTTTCTGTGATGGTGCTGACAGGTGAGGCAACCATGGAAGATGTAGAAAACGGTTCTGTTAAACCCGATATTATTTTGCCGCATGCTAAGGAAATTCTGCAATATCTTGGTTAATAAGGGATAAATACTTTGTTTTGACAATGAAAGGAGTATTGCTATGGCTGTTTTGGAACAGACTGCTGTATTGACTGATGCTATTCGTCCTGTGCCTGCCAGTGAGCTGGAGACGCGTATGGAGAAGTTTCGCCGCCTGATGGATGAAATGCATCCCGGTTGGGAGATGGCTGCAGTCAATCATAAGATTGCAATGTATTATTTTACGGGTACAATGCAGGAGGGCGTGCTGCTGATTCGTCCGCAGGATGCAATTTTCTGGGTGCGCCGCAACTATGAGCGCGCAGTAAACGAATCGCATTTCGGCGATATCCGTCCGATGCACAGCTTTCGTGAGGCTGCGGCCTTTTATGGCAGTGCGCCGCGCATTATGTATGTAGAAACGAAGAAGGCTACCTTGGACTGGGAGAGTATGCTGCATAAGTATTTTGCATTCGAAGAGGTTGGCTCCTTTGATGCTGTACTGCAGGAGCTACGTTTGCGCAAGAGTGCTTACGAGCTGCAGCAGATGGAACGCTCCGGTGCTATTCACGAAACAGTGCTGGATGTTGTTGCTCCGAAGCTGATTCATGCAGGCATCAGTGAAGCGCAGCTGGCCATTGAGCTTTATAGCGAGATGGTGCAGCGCGGTTCACACGGAACGGCGCGCTTTAACCAGTCCTTGGGCGAGGAGGTTGTCGGTTTGGCTTCCTTTGGCAAGAGCGGTTTAGTACGCACCGGCTTTGACGGCCCCGGCGGTACCGGCGGCACCTGTATAGCGGTGCAATCCATAGGCAATGCCTTCCGCAAGCTGAAGTCCGGCCGATTGGTTTATCTTGATGTCCCCTGCGGCTTTGATGGTTATCATACGGATAAGACTGTTGTATATTATTTCGGCAGTCTGCAAAAGGACGAGCAATGTGCAAGGCTTTTGGCGGCGCAGGAACGCTGCCTGGAGCTGGAGCAAGAGGTGGTGTCCATGATGGTTCCTGGTGAGCCGATTGAAAACCTGTATTTGCGCACTATGGAAAAGTTTGATAATGTCTACGGTGATGCGTTTATGAACGGCGGTAAATTCCTGGGCCACAGCATTGGTCTGGTGATGGATGAAGCGCCGGCTATAGCAAAGGGCTTTAAGCAGCCGCTGGAGCCGGGTATGACCTTTGCCGTAGAGCCTAAAATTGCTTTGCCTGGTTTAGGCCTGGTAGGCACGGAAAATACCTATGTGGTTACGGAAAAGGGCGCTCGTTCGCTGACCGGTCGCTCACACGCGCTGCGTGAAATTGAATATTAATACAGTATAAAAAAATGCTGCGGGCGTTATGCCTGCAGCATTTTTCAGTAAGTGTCTTATTCAGCTAATTCCTTGGCGCATTCTACGAATTTTACTCCGGCAGCAGCCATTTCCTGCATAGCGCTTGCGATGGTTTCGGGAGCAATGCCGCGGCAGGCAGCCTTGTTCAGGATTACGTCGAAGCCAGCAGCCTTCAGCTGCAGTACGGTGTTTTTTACGCAGTAATCGGTTGCCAGACCGCCGCAGATAACGGTGGTGATACCATGGCAACGCAGATATTCGATGGCACCGGTGGAAAGTGTGTCCTTCAGGTCATGGTAGCAGGCGCCGTAGGGATGCTTATCTGCTTCAATGCCCTTGAATACCTGATAATCATAGGCAGCTTCATCAAGGCCGTCGATGAAGTCAAAGCCTTTGGTGCCGATAATAGCGTGTGCCGGCCAACGGATATCGAGATCGGGATAGCCGCTGATGGGAGTGAGCGGAGCGTGCTCGGCGTCGCTGATCCAGAGCGCGCAACGGCTGTGCGCGTCGCGGGAAGCGAGGCGCAGACTGGCGAATTGCGCCTGGGCGTTCAGCTCGGGAGCGATGGTGTCGCCTTCGGCAACCGGCAGCTCGTCGGGGCAGACCGGGGTGAAGGTGTTTTGTGCGTCAATGTCAAAGGAAGCAATGTATTTTTTTTCCGGTAATTGCATAGTAAACCCTGCTTTCTGTTTTAATTTAGACTTATTGTAGTATACCGCAGTGATTTTAGCAATAGGGAAAATACTTTTGTTATAGGAATATACGGTGAGTTAAATAAAATGTCGCAAGCAATATATTGTTTCGCTCAGGAAAAATTTTCCAGTGTCACTCTTTCACAAAGAATTCATTTGTCAAAAGCATAATTTTGGTTTACACTATAGCTAGAATTCTTGGTTAATATAACAAATAATGATAATTATAAAGTGAGGCAGACTGATGGCAACCTATATTATTGGTGGTTTGTTGGTAATATTGGTGATTTTGGCAGTGCGCAGTTATTTTGGTAAAAAGTATCGCGGCGGCTGTAATGGCTGCTCCGGCTGTCCGCATGCTAAAAACTGCAACTCGATAAAAAAATAAAATATTGACAAAATCCCCTGTTGGTTATATGCTAATACTAGAGTTTTGTAAAATATAATGTATGCTAAACAAAATTCCAGGGTAAGTTTGATGCCGCAGCAACGATGCTTTGCCTGCGGCTTATTTTATGGACGATAAGCTTAGGAGGATGCCATTGTGCATATTCAACGTGGTGCGTGGGCAGAAATAAATTTAGATGCAATTGCACATAACGTGCAGATGGCTAAGGCCAATCTGAAGCCGACAACCAAATTATGTGCTGTCGTCAAGGCAGATGCCTATGGTCATGGCGCTGTGCGCGTAGCGCAGGAAGCAGCGCGTAATGGTGCAGACTTTTTTGCGGTAGCTCTCCTGCAGGAGGGCGTGAAACTGCGCGAGGCCGGCATTGAAACGCCGATTCTGGTGCTTGGTGCAATGCTGCCGGAGGTTGCGGAAATCTGCGTGCGCTATGATATCAGCCATGCAGTATTTGATGAAGAACGCTTATATGCTTTGAATGCGGCGGCTTTGAAGCTGCATACGAAGGCTAAAATACATATTAAGATTGATACAGGTATGCACCGTATCGGTGTGCATGTGCGTGATGCCGGCAGGTTTGCCAAGCTGGCAGCGTCCTTGCCTGGTATCTATATTGAGGGCGTGTTCAGTCACTTTGCTACTGCTGACGCCGATGATAAGCAGTATGCTGCCTATCAGTTTGAACGCTTTCAGGAGGCGTTGCGCTTGATTGAAGCGGAGGGAGTGCATATTCCTATCCGTCATATCGCCAACAGTGCTGCGCTGACGGAGCTGCAGGAATATCAGCTGGATATGGTGCGTCAGGGAATCACCCTGTATGGCCTGCACCCGGCGCATATGATTGACTGCTACAAGGATTTTGAGCCTGTTATGACTGTGAAGACGCAGGTTGCTTTTGTGAAAACATTGCCGCCCGGTGAAACCATCGGCTATGGCAGAACCTATACATTGACGAGACCGAGTGTTATTGCTACTGTTCCTATCGGTTATGCCGACGGCGTAAGCCGCCGCTTGTCTAACCGCGGGTATATGCTGGTCAACGGCATGAAGGCGCCGATTATCGGACGCGTATGCATGGACCAGACGATGCTGGACGTAACGGATATTCCGGACGTCAAGCTGGGCAGCGAGGTCATCGTGTTTGGCGGCCGTGAGCTGCCAATGGAGTTGGTTGCGGAATGGGCAGATACTATCTGCTATGAAATTGTCTGCGACGTGAGCCCGCGTGTGCCGCGTGAATATGTACGCGGCAACTAAAAAGAAGCATTGGCGTGAACCGTTGCTTCTTAACTAAATACGCTTTCCCTTATTTTATGGCTGCTGGACGCATTTGCGAAAGGCAGTCCTTTTTTTGTGGGCGGAGAAGCTGCAACTTAAAAAGGCTACTGCGTAAGCAATTTTACGCAATAGCCTTTTTTTACGTGGTTATTTTTCAGCAAAAGGTATCTTTATAGCGTTGTTGGCACTGCTTGATGATTTCCTTTGCTTTGTCTACATCATGAGCCTCTTCGAGAGCGGTGCTTTTGCCCTCGAGGGACTTATACACGCTGAAGAAGTGAATCATTTCATCGCTGATATGCTGCGGCAGCTCGCTGATGGATTTGTAGGAATTATACATCGGGTCACCGAAGGGAATCGCAATGATTTTTTCGTCCATATCACCACTGTCCTCCATGATGATAACGCCGATGGGGTAGCAGCGCATCAAGGTCATCGGGACAACGTTTTCGGAGCATAAAACCAATACATCCAACGGGTCATTATCTGCTGCGTAGGTACGGGGAATAAAGCCGTAGTTGGCAGGATAGTGAGTTGCGGTGTACAGGATGCGGTCCATTTTGAGCAGACCTGTTTCCTTGTCCAGCTCGTACTTAACCTTGCAGCCTTTGGGAATCTCGATAACTGCAATAAAATCGTCAGGAGAGATACGTTTGGGATCAATGTCATGCCAAATATTCATAGTCATTTCGTTTTTGCCTCCTCTTGTGCTTTGGGACAGAAATAAATATGTTGCTTACAAATTCCTCTCTTAATCATAGATGTTATGGAGGCCGATGTCAACTTTTGCAGGGCGATTTTGCATAACTTTTAGCAAACGTTATTACAGCCTCATATATGCGCTCATTACGCACGCTCCGCGTGCTCCATTCGCTTGAAGCTCGGCGTGCTGCTCAGCATCGAAGCCTATGCCGCCAATGGCGTAAACCGGCAGGCTTATAGCGCTGCAGACAGCCTGCAGAAAGCCAAGACCGCGCGGTGCAAGGCCTGCCTTGCACTGCGTAGTGTAGATGTGTCCGGCGATGAGCACGGTAGCACCAAGCGCTTGTGCTTCGATTGCCTCTTCAACGCTATGAACTGAGGTGGAAAGCCATGTGAAATGCACATGCTCGCAAGTTGGCAGTTGGCGTAAAAGCGCCAGCGGTAGATGCAGTCTTTTTACACCAAGCTCGCGTGCCAGCGGCCAATCGCTGTGCAAAATAAGCGGTATACCTGCAGCTTCGCAGCTTTGCTGTACCTCTAGCGCAAGTGTGCGATAGGCTGCTTTGTCTAAAGATTTCGCACGCAGGATGATAGCCTGCGGCCGCAGCTTCGTAAGCTTGGTCAGACGCTCTATTTGCTCAGCCAGCGGACGGGGACAGGTGGCGCTGTCCGTAACGACAATCAGCGGTAGCTCAGACATAAACGTACTCCGACATTACCGGCTGCAGGCCGATTTTCAGCAATGCATCGTAGATTTCCTGCAGGCTTCTGCTGTCATCAATCTCAAACTGCTCGTCGCCCAGCTCCTGCTTTTTGCTGTGCGCACCTATGCCGGTGTTGACGCCGGCGGAAATTTTGTTGGCGGCAATGAGCATCAGGTTATCACGCACGCGTGCGCATTCGCGGCTGGAGCAGGCACGCCAATACTTTAAGGTAGTC
>OQVZ01001060.1_pt1 | contig 10305 bp, 6 predicted proteins | sample 1691571 | NCBI WGS metagenome assembly OQVZ01 (sample SAMN03418261, study PRJEB22391) | human gut metagenome | biome: human-gut; feature: organic feature; material: feces | host: Homo sapiens | place: Tanzania | collected 2013-01
GCTATTGAGGCTCGTGTAATATCATGGCTTGCTAATGAAAAATGGCGTATGGATGTATTCCATGGAGATGGCAAGATTTATGAAGCTACAGGTTCTAAGATGTTTGGTGTTCCAATCTCAGCTATTACTAAAGGCTCTGTATTACGAGATAAGAGCAAAATATCTGAATTGGCATTAGGATATGGTGGCTCACTCGGTGCTCTTAAACGAATGGGAGGAGAGCGAATGGGCCTTGCTGACTCTGAAATGATGGACCTTGTGCGAAAATGGAGAACCGCTAATCCAAGAATAGTTGAGATGTGGTCTGAATTGGAAAAAGCAGCTCATGAAGCAGTTAAATATCAAAGACCTGTTAAGTGCACATGTCGCAATATTATATTCGATTGTGATGGTGAATATCTCACTGTAAGATTACCTTCTAGTAGACAGCTATTCTATGTACATCCGCACTTTAAGAATAAGACAATAGGTCGCTCAACCCGTCCAGTTCAGGTTCTAATGTATGAAGGACTTATACAGGAAACGGGCCAATGGGGTGAGATTGATACATACGGAGGAAAACTTACGGAGAATATAATTCAGGCTATTGCTAGAGACCTACTTGGATATGCTCTTATGCAAGTAGAAAAAGCAGGCTTTAAAGTAGATTTCCACGTTCACGATGAGATGATTGCAGAAATTCCTAAGGACGGAACTGAAAAAGCTCAATATGATTTGATGGTACAAATTATGTCAACTCCACCTGATTGGGCATCTGATTTACCTTTGCGCGCCGATGGATATATTACAGATTATTATAAAAAGGACTGATAATCTATGATAAAATATAAATATTTAATTGATGCAGGCAATTTTACTGATATAGCATCTTTTAAAGAATATCACATTTGCTTGTTAGTGAAGTTGGGATTCTCTACATCATTTATTGCAAATTTAGTTGGCATAACATCTTCAGGTGTCTCGTTTTCACGTAAAACGATGTTAGCAAAGTTATGTAATCGAGTAGGTTCTCCAAAGGAATTTGACGAATATGTTAGGAAAATACGATAGTGATATGTATAGTATAAATGCTTGATAATGAATAGAATAGTGGATTTACTAAATTTTCACTAAATTCTTAAAGCGCATTTCGTTTGGAAGTTTTGGCGAAATTCCATACTTTTGCAATTGAATAAAAAACTATCGAATATAAAGTATTTATATTACATCTCGCTGTTTTTGTTTGCTTGCATTCAAACACTCAATGCCAAAGTCGTAATCGAAGAGAAAGTTTTGGAACCTGCCATTATCAGCGTAGTGTACGAGCGTACAAAAGTAACGGATACACTAAATGCAGCCAATGACTACAAGTAAGGCTTGCTGACATTGAAAGCTGGCAAGAATTAGAGTCTGTTCGATATCTACGTGGAAGAGAAATCATGTTGTCAATATGTTTTAAGTAAGAAGAATAACAATGAAAAGGATGCCTTTATGTTTACAAAAGGATTCCATGCAATGCGGCATTGCTTGCTTACAGATGGTATGCAAATATTTCGGCAGAGAATATTCTATGAATACCCTGTCGAAACTTTGCTTTGCAACAACTGAAGGTGTGTCTATGCTAGGCATTAATGAGGCTGCAAATATACTTGGATTACATACTACATGTGTAAGAGCTGCAACTTCTATTTTAAGCGAAGCACATCTACCATGTATTCTTCATTGGAACCAGAATCACTTTGTGGTTCTATACAAGGTGAAGAATGGAAAGAAATTTTATATTGCAGACCCAGGGAAGGGATTGGTAACATACAGCCTTGAGGAGTTCAAAAAGCATTGGATAAGTACAAGATCCAATGAAGAAGATAAGGGCATCGCTATGTTCTTGGAAACAACCCCTGCATTCTTTACCTATAAGATGGAGGGTGAGGAGAACATCAAAGAAAAGCGTTCTTTCCGATTTCTCTTTGGATATGTGAAGAAATACCGCAAGTATTTCGGGCAAATCATTTTGGGGCTGATAGTGGGTAGCCTTTTGCAACTTGTCCTGCCATTCCTCACCCAGTCCATTGTGGATGTCGGCATCAAGAACCAAGACATAGGTTTCGTGTGGCTTATCTTGTTGGGGCAATTGATGCTTACAATCAGTCGCACAGCTATTGATTTTATCCGTAGATGGCTGTTGCTGCACATTTCCCTGCGTATCAATATCTCATTGGTGAGTGACTTCTTTATCAAGCTCTTGAAGTTGCCTATGTCTTTCTTTGACACAAAACTTATGGGTGACTTGATGCAAAGAATGAACGACCATAGCCGTGTGAACAACTTCCTCACGCAGCAGACACTCAACATTACCTTTGCCATGCTCACTTTTGTGGTGTTCTCAGTAGTGTTGTTCTTCTACAATAAGTTGGTATTTGCTATCTTCTTGTTGGGAAGTGTGCTCTATGGCGGATGGATGACCTTGTTCTTGAAGCGGAGAAAGGTGCTCGACTATGAACTGTTCGAGCAACAAGCCATCAACAATAACAAGACCTACGAGTTTATCACTTCCATGCAGGAAATCAAGTTGCAGGATTGCGAGCAGCGCAGAAGATGGGAATGGGAAGATACTCAAGCTGACCTATTTGGAGTACAGATGAAGTCACTCAAGCTCCAACAAACGCAGGAGGCTGGAAGCATCTTCATCAATGAGGTGAAGAATATCATCATTACAGTAGTAGCTGCAACCGCTGTGATTCATGGACAAATGACACTCGGTATGATGCTTGCCGTGCAATACATCATCGGTCAGCTTAACTCGCCAGTGGAGCAACTGATGAACTTTTTCTATTCTCTACAGGATGTGAAGATAAGCTTGGAGCGTATCAACGAGATTCATCAGATGGATGATGAGAACGGAAAGGAAGGTTTGAAAACTTCAATAGAGAATAAAAACGAAGGTATTGACATCAAGAACGTCATGTTCAAGTACGACCCACATGCTTTGCGCAAGACCATAGATGATGTGAACATCCACATACCGCAAGGTAAGGTAACGGCAATCGTTGGTGCATCTGGCAGTGGAAAGACCACCCTCATCCGCTTGATACTCGGCTATTATCCTGTGCTGGACGGAAAAATCGCTATCGGCAATACCGATATCAATACGCTCAACAAGAGGTGGTGGCGCAGACAATGTGGCGTAGTTATGCAGGATGGTGTCCTCTTCTCGGAAAGTATTGCTAGAAACATAGCTGTTGATGATGGCGACATAGACAAGGAACGTCTGCTGAAAGCTGCCGAGATAGCTTGCATCAAGGATTACGTGATGGCTTTGCCGCTGAAGTTTAACACGAAGATAGGGCGTGATGGTATAGGACTGAGCCAAGGACAGAAGCAGCGCATTCTGATAGCAAGAGCTGTCTATAAGAATCCTGACTACATTTTCCTTGACGAGGCAACCAACTCGCTTGATGCCAACAACGAGAGAAGCATCGTGGAGAACTTGGATAAGTTCTATAGAGGCAAGACGGTTGTAATAGTTGCACATCGACTAAGCACAGTGAAGAATGCCGACCAAATCGTAGTTATAGATCATGGCAAGGTGGTAGAGGTTGGCAATCATGAATCATTGACTGCCAAGCGAGGCGCATACTATCATCTTGTGAAAAATCAGCTGGAATTGGGAAACTAAAATGCTTTTGATATGGAATAGAATGAAAAAGAATTAGATAATATAGAGTTGAGAAGCGAGAAGGTAAGGAACATTGTAGGGAAAGTTCCTCCTCGCCTCGTTAGCTTGGGTACTGTAGTCATTACGATTATAGTCCTTGCTCTAGCAGTTGTATTCTATTTAGTACTACATATGAATTGCTTGTCGGTGAAAACTATTTAGTGTTCACTGAATTAATGTTAAGTATTTGATAATTAAATATTTATGACATTTTTAGTAATGATTAAAAATAACTTGGTACATTTTTGTGTCCTTTTTATGAAGCAACACATGGTTAAAGGATAGAGTTCTTATATTGGTCTATACTTCTTTTTGCAGGTTCTTCACTTGCTACCTCAGGGAGCCTACATCCTCCCGGGTTATGCCATCATCATTTGTATAAGCTATCTTACGAGTTGGAAAGAGCTTCTTACCATGTCGGAAAGAGTATCTTCTCGAGTTAGAGAAAGTATCATTCCGGGTGCTAGGAAGTAACTTCTCCATTGTTGCAACTAGGCTCGACAGCTCTGCTGACTAGGCTCAGCAGGTCTGCCAACTGCAGTCGGCAGCTCCGTCGAGCCTAGTGGAAACACCTTGTTATCGTACAACTTCCCTTTTTTAGTTGTACGATCGTAATATGATGATACTTCTATGATACTTTTTGTCGTTTTTTCAAGATTCGTCCATATATAAGAAACTTCAATATATAGAAGTGCATCCAAAGGAGAAAGTAAGATATGTTCGGAAAATCCAATAGCTGTGTGAATGTGTTATACTCCTGGTAATGAGGATAATACTGAGTTTACTAAATTTTTACTAAATTTTTAAAGAGCATTTCGTTTGGAAGTTTCAGCAAAAATCCATACTTTTGCAATCAATTTAAAAATATATTAAATATGAAGCATTTAGTAACATTATTAATTCTTTATGGGGCGATATTCTTATACCCTATTCATTCTAGGGCAGAGCTTTGCTCATTGTCCTATAGCTTAGTAAATCCTAATCAAAAAGGAACCCCTGCAAGTAGATCTCCCAAACGTCCTTTGATAGTTGATTTGGAAGGTCATACTTTGACTGTTCCTTGTCAAGTGATAGGCTATACATTGACTTTAGAAGATGGAAATGGGGGTATCTTTACATGTAAGATTGAAAGTAGTCAAGTAACTGTTCCTGATGGTTTGTTGGGAGAATTTATTATTTCTATTTTTAAGACTGATTCTTTGTATAGTGGTGTTATAAATGTAGATTAATGTTTATGATGTGTTATTATGAATAAAGTTAATTTTTTAAATCTTCAGAGTGAAGAGTTATCTGCCAAAGAAAAATGTTTTATAAAAGGTGGAACGAACTCGGTTAGTTGTCATGCTACAGGTTGTAATGCAACTAATCCAAATGTTATGGCAAATCGAGTGTTGGCAAATTTAAGAGGACAAAATCCTCCACCATGTCCGCCAAGACCTTCTGAACCTACTCTTCCAGGCTAAAAGAAAAGTACAGTTTTAAACTGTACTATTATTGTATAATAATGGTAATGTGGAAAATATGGAAAATAAATATATACCTGTACAGAATGGCGGTTTGTACTACATTTTTGATGCCTTGAATAGTTGGCTTTATCCATGTTCTAAAGCTATCTATGATATATTTGTATGCAATTCTTTGCAGAAAATTATACAGATGAATAATCTTGATGATGCCCAAAGTGAGCTGGCTGTATTTATGAATTTGCTGCTTTCTGGTAGTAATCAAGGTAGGTATACTTTGTTATCTTATCCTACTTTTAGTAGAAAGGATATTGAGCTATCTTTAGCAAACACTCCAAATATAGTATTAGAGCTAACGAGAAAATGCAATCTGTCTTGTGTGTATTGCTGCTATGGAAAATTATATAAACAAGCAAAGCACGTACGAAGGGGGAGCAATGATTATGTAGTAAGTTTTCTGCAATCATTGCTTTCACTTAGGGTAACTTATCATGTCATGGCAGATTTTCGCATTTCATTTTATGGGGGAGAACCATTATTGTGTATGGACGTAATAAAAGAGTGTGTTAATTTGGCTCAAAGAATGATGCCCGACGTAAAGATAAGTTACGGAATTACTACAAATGGATTGTTGCTAAATAAATATATGGAGTATCTTGTAGAAAATGATTTCCATATTCTTGTAAGTTTGGATGGAAATAAGGAGAACAATCAATATCGCATTTATAAAAATGGAAAAGAAAGTTTTGATGATGTTGTAAGAAATGTTCAAGTTTTATATTTGCGTTATCCTTTATTCTTTAAAAATAATGTGGATTTTTCTACGGTGTTGCATGGAAAAAGCAACTATATTGATGCTATCGATTTCTTTGTAAAATGGGATAAAATCCCATTGTTTTCTCAAGTTACAAAGGAGAATATAAAAAGGAAATTGGGAAAGAAGCAGGAAATATTTTGTATGCATGACTATTCTAAAGAAGAAATCGCATCTTTTGTGCGGCAATATCCGAAAGAATATTCCATTTTATTTCCAACAGCAAAAGGGCAATGTTGTTTGTGGCAGAGAAACAGACAGATATCTGTACAGGCATTAAATGAAGTGATATATGATAATTATAATATTTTTCCTACAGGTGGTTGTACTCTTTTTGTTTCAAAAGTATTTATAACAGAAGATGGCAGAATATATCTGTGTGAAAAATCTTCCAGAAAATTTGCTTTTGGAAAAATACACAAAGGAAAACTAACTGTTTATTTGAAACGTATAAATACTTATTATGCAGATATGCACAGACGTTTTAAGACTGCATGTTTGGGGTGTTATAAAAGTGCAAGATGTGAGAATTGCTTCTTTGCAGAGTGTGAAAATATTAGTAGTAGAAAATGCTTTTTCTCAAAAGAGCAAGCTATTGCTGAGTTACAAGAAATGATGACAGAATAAAAGTTTTGAACATGTTGTTGATAAGAGTATATCCTTTTGTGTTTATAGATCATATTGATAATAAGGTGATGCTATATAATATAATGGCCTCTTCTTTCCATATCTACGAAATAGAAGGGAGCATTCGTGTTTTTAATGAAAGTACATTCTCTATGAAGTCTTCTCTAGTTAATAGTAATGTTGCGAGAGAAATTAAACAATGTAATTTTGGACTCTATGATGAAGTCTCATCATTGCAGAATTTCTATTTAGCTGATATTGCATCAGAGGTATCTGATAGATTGGATGAATTATGTAATAAGAGTGTTTATGATGCTAAAGATTTGATAAAACGTTTGATTATAAGTTTGTCTCCAAAGTTAGATGTTTTTTCTGGTATGGATATTGCCTCGCATAGGGCAAGTGTACACATTGCAGATTCTGAAGTTTTACATTCCTTTACAAGATTTGCATCATTGGCTTGTATTTTCTTTTATATTGACAAGAATGTCGTTGCTACATTTTCGAAGTATTATGCAGAGCTTTTGCTTAACTATTATGTTGAAGTAGCAGCTCCTTTGCTGGATTATCCGTATATTGCTAATGATATGTCAGAACTGGGTATAAACAATATTGTTTTATTAGTTCATGAGGTAACAAAAGATAGTTTGGATATAATGTCTCGATTGATAACAGACAAAAGCATAATGAGTTTTTGGGTATACCTAAGTAGTATGGAAGATTATGTAAAATTACATGAAGTGGGCGTATTGTTGAATAAAAAAGTTCAGATAAAATGTAATCCTTTCGGAAATTTCGCTAATCTGAAAACTCTTCTATCTTATAATATAGATGATATCTTATTAACAAATATATCCAAAAACAATAGTATACGTAACGGCTGGATTAATTTAAACTTTTGGGGGGATTTGTTTGTCAATGCCTTTGGAGATGTTTTTATTGCAGATAGTAAAATGATAGGAAATATATACGAATGGGATGATATACAATTTGATAAACTTCTCTCAGAAGAATCCTTATGGAGGCAGGTAAGGCGAAATAAAGATAAATGTAAGACTTGCTTGTTTCGCAATATTTGCCCTCCTATCTCGTTAATAGAGAAAAAGTTTAATTCAACTTTTTGTAATTTATAAAATTGGTCATGATTATGAGAAAGTATTTTTTGATTTGTCTCTTTGCCATGGTGGCTGGCATATTGAATGCACAGGATGTGAAATCGGGAGTGGCGCAGGATAGTTTGGCTTGTGATACTGTTATCTCCTTGGATGGCGTAGATGTTATGGCTCGACGTACCACTGTAAAGATGATAGGACACAGCATCGTAGTGGATGTAGAACACGACTCCATCTTGAACCGCCAGAATGATATTTATGAGATGCTCCAAAAGACACCGGGCATCATTCGCATGGGGCAGAGCATCATGGTGGCAGGCAAAGGAGCTCCTATCTACTATATCAATGGAAGAAAGGTGAGAGAACAGAGCCAATTGGATAACCTGCAGGTTGACCAAGTGAAATCTGTCCAGGTGATACCTACTGCTGATGCCAATTATGAGGCAACGGGAGCACCTGTGGTGGATATCAAGACTAAGAAATTGGGAAATGGACTGGCCTTTAATGTGGTGGGCAACTTGACGCAGGCCAAGCATCTTGCCCAGAAATATGGTTTTACCTCTTCTTATAATATGGACAAACTTGACTTGTTTCTAAGCTATTATTATCGCGACTCTAAGACTCTGTCCAAGGATTATTATGGCAGACAAGTCTTGGCTGACACCCTCTGGAACAAACAGCAATATTCCGAGAATCTGTCTCGTACCCATACCCACAATGTTCAGGCAGGCATGGCTTATCGTTTGTCGGATAGGGCAGAGCTGGGACTGCAATATGGCGGGAGTTTTGCCAGAGACAAGGCGATGGGCAGCGACTCGCTATCGGTAGTTCCTAATATCGGGAAGACTGCGGATTTGCTGTCTGGCAAGGATTCGCATAATCATACCGATACCCATCATCTGAATGCTTACTATGATGCTGCCTTCGACCATGATTGGCACTTGAGCATGGCAGCAGATTACATCCATAAGGAAATCAAGGACAATACTCATATCCTGGAGAAGGAAGAAGATAGGGCAGATGACTTGCAATACAATACTCGTTCTCGCTGGGATGTGATTTCTGCAAATATCCATGCCAATCATGATTTGGGAAATTGGGGAAATCTGAGCTTTGGCTATGACTTCAGTTATAGCAAGGGTATAGATGGCATAGATTATGCCCGAATGCTGCATAGTGGGAATACGGACAATAGGGAAGTGAAAAATGCAGTTTTCGCTAACTATACTTTGCCTCTCGGAGCCTTTTCGCTGAGTGCTGGATTGCGCTTCGAGAATGTGACTTCTAAACAGACGGTAGAGGGGGAGCAGAATGCACTGCACCATTCAGACAACTACCTGATGCCTGTTTTGAACCTGAGCCATGCCGCAGGTATGCTCATGCAGAGCTTGAGCTATTCGATAGAGACGAGCAGACCAAATTATGTGGACATGAATGATAACGTGATTTATCTGAACCGCTATGAGCGAAAGATGGGAAATGCTGGCTTGACAACGCAGCTGGAACATAATGTCTCCTATATGCTGATGTATAATTGGCTGTATTTCACATTGAATTATTCTTATCTCCATCGTCCTCTCTTTGCTGATGTATATTCATTGCCAGGGCAATCTGCCGTAACGGTCAGCAGACAGACCAATTTGTCTCATCGACAGATTCTTGCAGCCATGCTCAATATCAGGAAGTCGATAGGCTTTTGGACACCCATTCTTACTGGTTTCATGCAGAAATCATTTGTTCATTATCCTGGAGTGGATGGACAGATGTTTAGCGATAAGCGTCCTACTGTTATGCTTACTTTTGACAATGATTTCCAGTTGCCTAAGGGATGGTTGCTGTCGGCTGGTTATCAGCAACTCTTCGGTGGCTATCTGGAGACTGTTTATCTGAGTCCACTTTCCACCTTTAATCTGAGCATCAAGAAATCATTCTTGCAAGATAGGTTGCGCTTGTCAATAGATGCCAATGATATATTTAATGGTGACAAGACCAAAAGCTCGAGACAGATTCATAATGTTGTGACAAATACCTTTAGCAAGTACGAGACTCGCAAGATAGGTCTTACACTGACTTACCGATTCCGCAAGAATGTGGAAAAGAAGAAGATTTCTTCGGCAGAGACTGAGATGAAACGTCTTCAAGTAAATGCTGATGAATAAAGCGTTCTTGCATTCTTGTCAGGGTATGTCCTTGTTTATTTCTGTTTAGAAGAAATAGAATCCCTTTGCTTGGTTGCTACAGAATCGCGCAATATGCTGGCTTTTGTCTTCTTATATTCCTTGTACTCTCGCTCATAGTAGTGAGCATAGTTGGCGAAAGGCTCGGTTACGACATCGCTGCTGCTTGCCGTATAGGTATTTCCGTATGGATCGGATGCTTTGATGATGATCTTGGCATTCGGATTCCTAGGAGTATAATAATAAAGGTGGTTCATGATGAGATAACCGTTGCCCTTGCTCACAAACCGGTAGGATACACTCTCGCTGTACTTATGATGATAGCCGGCGGCAAAGGCATCCTGCCCCTTTCCGCTGAGGCGGCCCATCAGATATTCTTTGCCATCCTCTACGGCTACAACACGCCAATGACTGGTAG
>OQVZ01001067.1_pt1 | contig 10294 bp, 9 predicted proteins | sample 1691571 | NCBI WGS metagenome assembly OQVZ01 (sample SAMN03418261, study PRJEB22391) | human gut metagenome | biome: human-gut; feature: organic feature; material: feces | host: Homo sapiens | place: Tanzania | collected 2013-01
TCATAATCAGCCAGATTTACAAATGCTTTCTCACTTCCTCCCACGTAATATGGTGGTGTGTAGTATAACTGAACGACATCTTTTCCGGCAACATCTCCGGTATTTGTCACTGTCACATCTACAGTAACAGTATTTCCTTCATCTTTAAAATCAGAGATTTCCTGTGTGAAGCTTGTATAAGAAAGTCCATATCCAAACGGATACTGAACTGCCTGCTCATAAGCAGCCTCATCGCATTCGTTTGTCTCATTATCGATCCATCTTGTCTCATAATAACGATAACCTACATAAATTCCTTCTGCATAATCCACATAAGCATAATGCTCTCCATTAAATACAGACGGATTATCAAAAATCAATTTATATTTATTGTTTGTATTTTCATATAAGAACTGTCCAAAATTATAGTAAGATGGATTGCTTGTCAGATCATATGCATAAGTATCTGCAAGGCGTCCTGACGGATTGATCTCTCCTTCCAGAATCTGTGCCAGACTGTTACATCCTTCACAACCCGGTCCTCCAATCCATAAAGCTCCATCAATTGCCTCATCATCCAGAAATCCTAATTCCATTGCGTTGCTTGAATTAATAACAACTATGATGTTTTCAAAATTTTCTTCTACCATAGCGATCATATCACGCTCGTTTTTATTTAGCTCAAGGTAATGTTCACCTGCAGTTCCACCCTGATATGCAGCTGTATCCTGTGGCAAGTCTCCACCTTCACCACCGTTTCTTGTCAATACAACAATTGCTGTATCAGAATAATCTTTTGCCTGATCAATCATTTTCTCTGTGTAAGTATCGATGGATGGTTCATAAGAATTATAATCACCACCTACCATTGCCATCACATTTGTTTTCTGTTTTTCTGTATATGCATCATTATAAAAAGCTTTCAGGTCTTCATTCACAGAAATTCCGGCATTTTCAAGGCCTTCATAGAATCCTACGTTATACTCGTTGCTTCCCGAGCCGGAACCAGTTCCTCCAAAGTTAATGTCTATGGAACTGTAGCCAAACACATTTACCTGTTTATTTGCAAGCGGAAGTACATTATTCTCATTCTTAAGTAATACAAAGCCCTCATCTGCGAGACTCTTTGCTGTTTCTGTACTTTCATTTCTTACCTTCTGAATATCGGAATCATTCAGATCAATTGTTGTAAAATACATGGTGATCACATTTGTAAAACGTAGTGCTACAAAATTCGCCACACATGTTACAACTAAAAGCAGACTTAAAACAATTCGTCCTGCTTTTCTTGGTTTACTGTTTGTTGCGATTGCTTTTCTCTTTACCATACATAAAGCAAAAAACGCAACTGTCAGACATACCATAACAATAGCTGTCACTAAAACAATATTTTCTGCCATAGATTTGCTCTCCTTTTCTCCTCTTTTTTCTAGCTTGTTACATCCTATACATATCACTTTCCAATAAAAAAAACCGTCTCTTACACGAAAACGGCTTTTTCTTACATGAAATGAGTATTTATGACTTTTGTATTGGAATCAGAATTTTCAAAGCAAACCAGTTATCTTCTACTGAAAATAAGGTATTTCCATTATATTTTTGTACGGTACGAATGATGCTTTTGGTTCCATATCCATGATTTCTTTTATTCTTTTTTGTCTGAGGTACACCCTGTTCAAGTATAACCTCCCCTTCACAGGTATTTTCAATCTGTATACACACAAATTTTCTGACCATTTTTACTTCCAGATGGATCAGCCTCTTTTGTACATCCTCACTTGCAACAACACTCTCTATCGCATTATCCAATGCATTTCCAAAAATGGTACAGATATCCGCAACATGCATAAAATCTAATAACTGCCCATCTATTACAGCAGTGATTATAATTTGCTTTTTTCTGCATATTGACTGCCTGCTGTCTAGTAATGCATCCAACACCTGATTTCCAGTGTCAAATTGTGGACTGTAAGCTTCCAACTCTGATTCTATATTATTAATCAGTATCGATTGTTTATCACTGATTGTCTGATTCTTCAAATCTTCCAATTGATGTTTCAGGTCATGATATTTCATATTGACTAATTCAATACTGTCCTGATAGTTTCGATACTTCATATACTGCTCTCTGAGTGCACTGTCCATCACTGCCATATCCACTTTCATTTCAATTTCGGAAATCCTGCTCTGTAAAGCAAATAAAATAATAATCCCCATCAGATCAAAAATGGTTCTTATGTTGAACATATCAAAAATACCACTTCCAGAAAATGGTGTATTCGCCGTAAAAAAGCTAATATTGCTCAATATAAATGTAATCATCACGACGCAGGCAGCTATCACTACTTCCTGCCTGGAAATTTCCCTTGATATGGAATCGTTTGTCCACTTTCTCTCAATCAAATAGATAACTACTGCAGCCAGAACATATATTATAATGGCTGTCAGTATGTCCATTACTGTTAATTCCGATTTTCCCAAATTGTAAAAAGAAACCAACTGCCACTCAAAAGATGCTATAAACTCAGCAATCATAAATGCTTTCAAAGCATAATAGCACAACACTGTTTTCTTTTCATCAAGCACAAAATATAATAGTAAATACATGAATACTATTCTTAACATAATGTAAATTGGCCACATCCAGACAGGGAACAATTTTCTCGCACATCCATACAAAAGAATACTTGCTGTAGCAATGCATACTACAGTTATAATTCTATTCTGTGATATTTTTTTCTTTAACAAAACAACATAAATTAAGCAAGCTATTACCTCTGCTATCCCTGTAAATAATACAGGAATATTGACTCCCTCATTTCCTATCATATCTGCCCCTTTTTAATGACTATTTATATATGCATTCAATTTTTCCATAAATTCTTTCTTTTTCGCACGACTGATTGGAAGTTTTTCGTTTTCTATGATGCAATCGCACTCATTCATGCCTTCGACATACCGTAAATTCACGATTAACCCTTTATTAATTCTATAATACATTTCCCCTGGTAATTCTGCCTCTATATCTTTAATCCGCATATAGGTCTTAAATTGTCCCTTTTGCGTGTAAAAAGTCAGATAATGTGCCTGGCTTTCAATATAACAAATTTCCGTCAATGCAAGTTTTTGAATTCCTCCCTGCACATTAATATTAATGTATTTTCTTGTTTCACGATCTGTAACTTTTACCAGTGCACGATCTAAGCTCTTTTCTAATGCATAATATGTAATTGGTTTTAGAATATAATCAAAGGCTGCAACCTTATACCCCTTTATCGCATAGTTAATCATATTCGTTATAAAAATAATGATAACTTCCTCATCCTGCTTTCTGATTGTTTCGGCTGCTGTCATTCCATCCATAAACTGCATCATAATATCCATCAGAATAATATCATATTCACATTTATAGCTCTCTATAATCTCGTCTCCATCCTCAAAAAATACGGCATGAATCTCTAAAAAATGTTCTTTCGCATACTGATTCAGATAACTTTCCAATAAATCTCTGTAGGATTTTTCATCTTCAACAATTGCAATTTGAAGCATGTTAACCTCCGCTGTCTATGGTTTTTTTATTGCTATTTACTATTATGATTAAGGTGTCAAAAGACACACTAACATTCATTGATTTTTGTTTGTACCTTGAAAATTTAACACAAGTTGATTTTAGAATAGGATATTTAGAAAATTTGCAGAATGCGAGCTTAGTATTTTTCATATTAATTATGCTATCTCTTTTTTGGCGGTATAATGAACCAAGCTATTTTCATAATCCAATAGCTTTTTAAAATTCAAAGCTGCAATTTTAAATCCGAAACGGAAACGAGTTTGTTTTTCCCACGTGTTGGGATTTTGTCTACATGATATTTTCTGCGAAGCAGTGATAGTAATGCTTCTACTCCATTTCGAAAATGTGCATGTTGTTTGAATTCTTCTGTTTTCATAAATCGAAGTTGTTTTGCTCGATTCACTGCTTTCCAGGATAATTCTTTTAATGCATTGTTTTGGCGTAAACGTGGTTTACATTCTTTCAGGTACGGGCACTCTGTGCTTGGAATAATTTCTGTATAATTAAATTTAAACAAAATATCCTTTAATCTCTTAGTCTGATTGTTTCCAATTATGATATACTTTCTTTTTTCAACAGAAGACACCTCACACATTAATACTTCCTGTGGGCAAATGATTTTAGTATACCAATATTCATGAGTCAGCAATGCATCTTTCACTAAATCATTATAATATAGATAATTGCTATCATATAAACTCTCATCACCCTCTTCTACCAAAATCTTATATGCGTATATTTTTCTTTCTTTTGTATTAAAAGCATTCTCGTTTCCAAGACCTCTTATGCACTCATTAATCGTAGGAACTAAACTAATTCTATTAATTTCTACATTTTCACCCGGTGCAGAATAGTCTGGTGTTTTTGGTCTCAATACAGCTTGTAACCCTTTCGCCACAAAAGTAATATGACATAAAGCCAGCATCATATCACCTCTAATAAATTAAGTATTTTCTGCAAAGCAATATCATTAGTCCATTCGATATTGTCACGAAGGAAATTAAAATAACTATGTTCTCTTGTTATTGTAATAATATCTGTACCTTTTGTCAAATTTATTATAATATCTCTATACTTAACAAAATCATTCTCAGAATTAAAAAAATCTAAATCTATATCTAATATATATTCTTTCTGTTTTGCTACATTATTCTCTTTTCTACTCATTATATAATCTTGTTCCAGCAATCAAATTCCTATCATTAGCATTTCCCCACACAATTGTCTGTACATATATTTTACTTGAGTAATTCGTATGTAATATCAATATTTTCAGTATACCCTTTATCATATTATATAACTTATATATCTATCCTAATAATCATTATCCTAGTAGTAATGTCTATCAAAAGGCTTTTACATATTAGATAAAAGCATGTAAAATTTCTTTTACATAGCTTAATTGCGGTCTATTTAGCTTGTTTCTTGACTACTCAGGAAAAATATTTCTACCCTCGCCCCACCTGTATTTTCAGAATTTGAAAGTTTAATACCTCCACCATATTTTTCAGCCACAGTTTTTGCAAAAAATAGTCCCATCCCATAATGGGCTTCGCCATTTCTACTTGTGTCATCCATAAAAAACTGCTCTGTGCCATGCAATAATGCTTCTTTTGTAAATCCTGATCCGCTATCCTCCACAATGAATGTCAGCCGGCCATCCTGCTCCTTTGCGTCAATATAAATGATTCCATTTTCTTTTGTATGCTCCACTGCATTCTGAATCATATTCATTACGGCCCGGAACATTGGATCATAAGCAATCGTTACCTTTTTATCACTTTGTCCCGCCTTCCAATCTATTTTCTGGTGATAGATTTCTACCAGTCCGAGTGCCTGTTCCTTTATATCTGCGAAAAAATCTTCTAACCTCACCGTTGTATAGGTAACATCACTGCAATTCCATGATTTTGTGACATCTATCAACTGTTTTACATAACTTTGTATCTGTGTTGTGCCGTTCAAAACATAAGTGATATTATTCTTCTGTTCTGTGGTCAGTTCAGTCTCTGAAAGTAGTTCTGCATTTCCCCGTACAATCGTAAGAGGTGTTTTAATATCATGCGCCAAAGCAGACATCTGTTGTTTCTTTTCCTGCTCTGTTTTCCACTGCTTTTCTAAAGATTCTCGCAATGCATCTCGCATATCATCGATTGCCGATAAACAGTCATCAAACTCTTTGATACCGGAACAGGATGTCTCATATTCCAGATTTTGATCCTTTATTTGTCTGATTGCGTCTAATACAGGCTGCATCTGCTTTTTGATTCTTTTTCCAAAACGTATGGACGGAATGATGATAATCGCTACCGCTCCAATCACTGACATAATACTCATCACATTCTGTGGTCCTATAAAATGCTCCCTCAAAAAAGCTGAATGATATTGAGGTGTCAGGCGATATTGCAATACAACATATTCATTTTCCCTTACAATTACTTTATAAAAATATTTCCCGGATGCGTTTCCGTACTTTGCAACATTCCATGCTATCTGTTCGTATTGTTCTGACAGATCTCCACCTATTTTCTCTCCATTCTCTGAAAAGATTACATAATCACAAAGTGCAGGAATCATCTCAGCAGTTACTTTATCCGCACGTAAAATCGTATCATATGCTTCATTAATCTTTTGCTCTGCATAATTCGCCGGATAGATACAGCCCACACTAATCAAAAGGTACAGCAGCAGCCAAGCAACAATCACCAAACCTACTAATGATCCAAGCATGACCAGTACATATCTCATAAAAATCCAGCTGAGTGCATTGCTTCTCTTTACTCTTCCCATTTATATCCAATCCCCCAGACTGTTTTTATCGGTGTATAATCATAATCCGCAAATTTTGCTCTTATATTTTTGATATGCGTGATAATGGTACTGTCATTACTCTCACTGTCAAAACCAAAGACCTCTTCTAAAATCTGTTCTTTCGAGAAAACCTGTCCCCTGTTTTTAGCCAGGAATTCACAAATTTCGTACTCCGCTTTCGTAAGAGGAAGTTCCTTATCATCAACCAATAGTTTCTTTTGAGATATTTGAATACAGACCCTCCCCAAAACCATCCGGACAGAATGTTCCCTGTGCTCTCTTCTAAGATGTGCATGAATCCTTGCCCGAAGTTCCATCACTCCAAATGGCTTTGAAATATAATCATCTGCTCCCAACGAAAGTCCGTTCACCAGACTTTTTTCCTCCGTTTTTGCGGTAAGAAACAAAATCGGACAATCCACAAGTGCCCTGATTCTTTTGCATAATTCAAAGCCGTCCATTCCAGGCATCATAATGTCAAGTAAAATCAGGTCATAACGATGTAATTCTTCCATATTAAGTTTCAGCGGATTACTTACTTTGGTAACCAGATGTCCATCCTTATTCAAAATGCTTTCTATCATTTCCAGAATTGCCGGTTCATCATCAACTGCCAGTATTTTTGCCATAGTTTCCCTCGATTCTATTCCGATATTCTGTTTCCTTCCCAGTGGTTTACCCACCAAAAATAGTATACCATACTAATCCCTGTAAATATTAAGCAACCTGGTATGAATGACAACCATTCACCTACACTAGTTTCTCCCAATACAGATTGCAGATAAGTATATGGTACTCTACCCGTCCAGCAGACAAATACATATTTCCACACATAATCTCCAAGTCCGGTAAGCATCAATGCACTAATTAGTCCTGATATAATCCCTGCTCCAATGGATACCCCTTTTCCAAACTGAAAAGCCAGAATCAGCTGCCACAGATAAAGTGGAACACTGCTTCCCCACAGCAGCAATGCTGCAAATATACATCCTTTCATGATTTCGATATCGCTTGATGCGATTCTTCCAAATCCAATTCCGAATATGATTGCTGTCAATAGGATAGAGCACAGACACAAAACCAGTAGCATCAACAGTTTCGATAAAAATGCTGCAGGTTTATCCGGTAAAGACAACAGATTTTGAAAATCACCTGCATTTTGTTCCTGTTCCATCACACTTGCTGTAAAAATTCCAATAAGTACCGGAAGTCCTGCTCCTATTGCCTGATAAAATGCAATCACTTTCATATTTTCATTCCATGGTGAAAAAAAGTAATATATTAAAAATATAACGCTGGTTATAATCGGAATCAGTAAGTGTGCCAGAATCACAGATGTTCCTTTCATCTTTCGCAAGTCTGCATTAAGAGATCTTCCAATCATCTTATTTCACCTCTCTTCTCTCAAACCATTTCAAAAACAGAACCGTTACAAAAACAAACCAGATGATTGAGAGACACATTCCCGGAACAATGACTCCCGTATCCAAAAGAGGATTCCCTGCTTCTGCGGCAAGTCCATTTGGTAAAACATGAAGCAACGGGCACATCATTCGCATAGGGATTGCAGAAACAAGTACATACCAGATTCTGGTTTGTGATATTACCACACCGCTGACGGTAATAAATAGGCAGACGAACAGGTTTACAATCATTCCAAATCGTTCACTTAAAAATAAAGCTACCGGAATCTCCCATAACTCAGAAACCGTCAGAAACAATACTGCAATCAACGCTCCTCCAACTGGAACATGTGTCGTTAGAAGAAAGCCTCCAAGCGTTGCTCCTGCAAACACAATCACATTAGAAAACAAAATCATGTACCCAATATAAATAATTTTCCCCAGCAACAATTTTCTTCTGTCTGTGGGAATAGTCATTAAATGATAGTATTTTATCTTTTTCTCCTGCGCCACAGAAAGATAACAAAATAGAGCAATCATCCCCGGCAGCAAAAGTGTATACCACCAGTTCCAAACACTTTCTGCATAAGCATTTGTCATCCCAAGAGTAAATATAAATGCCATGACAAATGTAAGAAGAGGAAATCCCCAGATAAACTTTTTTCGCATGGTTCTTTTGGCTTTTTGATGTTCTGCTTTTATAATATTAACCATGGATTTCACCTGCTTTCTGGTTTTTTCTTACCACATTCATAAACAAATCTTCAAGATTATCTCCCTGCTTTAATGCTCCTTCGTATCCTAAGATTCCACCTGAAATAATCCCGACTTTATCTGCAAGTAACTGTACCTCTGAGAGAATATGACTGGAGAGAATTACAGTGATTCCCTGTTCCGGAAAAGACCGGATCAGCTCTCGTAATTCCTCGATGCCTATTGGATCTAATCCATTCGTAGGTTCATCCAATATCAAAAGTTCCGGTTCTCCAAGCAATGCCATTGCAATGCCTAGTCTTTGCTTCATCCCCAAAGAAAACTGTCCTGCTTTCTTCTTTCCGGTGTTTGTAAGTGATACAATCTGCAAGACCTCATCAATTCTGTTTTCATCTGTACCAAGCAATAATTGTCTTACCTTCAAATTCTCTCTGGCGGAAAGATTTTCATAAATAGGCGGATTTTCAATTAACGCTCCTATTTTTGATAAATCTTTCCTATCCAAAAGTTTTCCATCAAAGTAAATCTTTCCTGCAGTTGGTTTCATCATACCGGTCAGCATTTTCAATGTGGTAGATTTACCAGCGCCATTCGGTCCAAGCAGTCCATAAATCTGTCCCTTTTCGATATTAAGTGAAACATTATTTACCGCTTTCTGTTTTCTAAAATATTTACATAGATTTTGTGTCTGTAACATCATTTCCATCTTTACTATCCTTCCTTCTATATTTCATTTCTTACTGAAATATAACCTAACAGAAAAAAATAAAGATTTGATGAAGATTTATTCCCGTATGGAATAAACCATCAATTGAATATCATTATCAGAACTCGGCTTTCCACTGAAATCAGCAAAGCTGTTACAAATACGAAGTCCTAATTTACAGAATATCTTTTGTTTGCAATCCAAGTTTGTCTTTTGGTATTTCCATAATAAGGGCAAACCATTTCTTGTTACTTGTATGACGAAACACTTCATAATCAGGATATTTTACCCACGGATAATCCGGTTCAGCACTGTAATTATTCTGAATATATTTTTCTAATTTTTCTCTGGTCATTTCATTCTCTCCAAATAACAAATTACCCCATGACTTTTTCAAAACGGAACATTCCAACTGGAAACTGCTCATCGAGTTCCTTGATATTCTTTTCTGGGGCACTGGGGTCAAGATGATACTGATTAAAAAACTCTACAATGTGAAATCCACACCTGTTCACATAAAAATGAATATTGCGTTGCTCAAAATATGGTGTGACTGTTTCCCAAACTTTGACTTCCGGGTGAATTTTTTCAATCTCACACCAAGCAGCATAACCGATTCCTTTACTGTGAATATGCGGTGAAACAAAAAGCAAATCTAAATCTCCTTTGCTGCCATCAATTTTAATCACTACACCACCAACTTTTTTACCGTCAGAAACAATACGATATGCTTCTCCACTGTCAATAGACTGCTCTATCGTTTCTCGTGAAATAATTTGTCCATCTTCTTCAAAATGATTATCTCGAAGTCCAAACTCTTCCATTGCTCCATAATTAAAAGCTTCTTGATTATCTGCAATAAATTGCTCTCTATCACTTTCTTCAAGCGGTAACAACTGAACACTATTATTCATTTAAATATCCTCACATTTTCATTTCATATTTCTATCCATTGACAAATCGGAATTTGGTGTGTGCTTTATAAATTTTTTCCGATCCACTCAAGTTCGTTCATGGAATCCTTATTTTTTTCAAGTTCATCTCTGGCTGTTGCGTAATATGATTTTTTGAAAAGCATATCCCATGAAAGATATTTTGCCATACAGTCAA
>OQVZ01001069.1_pt1 | contig 10279 bp, 9 predicted proteins | sample 1691571 | NCBI WGS metagenome assembly OQVZ01 (sample SAMN03418261, study PRJEB22391) | human gut metagenome | biome: human-gut; feature: organic feature; material: feces | host: Homo sapiens | place: Tanzania | collected 2013-01
AAATCTTCCGTCAGACGGTTGAAGAAGTCAATACGCATCTGTACCTCCTCCAACATTGATTACAAATATTTCATCTGACATATCAATCTTACGCTTATGCATATCATCTAGCATTTCTTTTGTTTTGGTAAGCGTTCCTTCATCCATATTCTCCCAAACCTCAGAATCTCCAGAATGACCAAAGAGGCCAACACTTATAACAATGTTGCCCTCTAAAGTAAGTCTTTTCTGCACTTTCATGAATTCATCCTTAAAACGCGTACTTCCACACAGTGTTACTACAGAATACTTACCAACCATATCCATCCTCTTTATCTACGTTATTTCCATACATTAACAACTGATAATCTACCGGAATAAAAATCCTTTTGTCTGAATCTTCGCAATTTGTAATCATTATGTCAGCTCCACGCTTGGTTGCAGCAATACGTGTCCTCACAACTTCACACAATTCCTCAGCTGTACCATAATTTCCACGATATTGATCTTCATAATCGTATAAGTCAACACCTTTTTCATCATACATAATGTCTACACCATCTAATACAATTCGCTTTACTACATAATAATCATCATCAGAATCCGCAAGTTCAATTTCAAGAGATAATTTTTCTTTTCCTGGTATATACATCACTCGTTGAGTATACTCACTCAATTGCATCCTTATAAAATTCAAGGATTCTTCATATCTATCATCCAATAATTCTTTTAAAACAGTTCTATAATGAGGAAGTGTTTTAAATCGTTCTCTAAGCGCACCTTTAGAATCAAAATAGATTTCAAAAGCCATTCCACTTAGTAAATCATTAGCAACTCTATTATCAAACGTTCCCAATTCATTATGTAAACTATCAAACCAGTCGCTTACCATATAAGGATCATGAGATGACTGATACAAATTTCGTCCTAAAACAAACAAATCATCTCTGCTTTCACTGATAAACGCAGCTTTTTTAGTCCGAATAATTCCGGGAATTTTCCATTTTCCTGAACTGTAATCATTTCGCTCATTTCTTCCAGAACATCTTCTGCGAAATTATTGTTCTTCTTAGGACGCCCTTTGGGATTTCCAGATTGTCCCGGTTTAAACTGATGTTCTTTAGGTGGGCATCCATAGCCCACCTTGTATTTTGAATCCTTATTAGTCATGACAATCCTCCTTAGATTCAACTAAATTTGCCATTTTGCCAGTAAGATGTTCCCATCGATATAAAATTACATCGCAATATTTGGGTTCAAGTTCAATAATTCTTGCTTTACGTTTTGTCCGTTCAGCCGCAATTAATGTCGAGCCAGAACCACCAAAAGAATCTAAAACAACACCACCTATAGAAGAGCAATCTAAAAGTGCATCCATAATCATTGGAACGGGTTTAACTGTCGGATGCAGTTTTACCAAGGTCTTAGCTTGAGGGTTGCTGGCATGCATTCCTTTATATTTCCAAACATTTGTACGATATCTTCCGTGAACCCCAAGTTCGACATTATTTATATGAGGTTTTGTTCCGTTTTTGAATACAAAAATAAATTCATGCTGAGAACGATATAGTGACCCCATCCCACCAGTACTTTTATCCCATACACAAATATTTTTGAGAGATGAATAAATATCATGACCAGCTACAAGCATTTCTTCAACATGTCGCCAATCCATGCATTGATAATGTATCGAGCCATCAATAGAATATTTTGCCTGCAAATTCATTGCTGTTTTAAGAAAATCAATAAATTCACCCTTTTTCATTTCACCCGAAGCAAGTTCAAATTCTTCGTGCTGTTTTTGTTTTGTAACATTTCCTTTTATTTTGACATTATATGGTGGGTCTGTAAATACAACTTGTGCTAATTCATTTTGCAAAAGCTTTTTGTAACTAATTTCTTCCAATGAATTTCCACAATAAAGCAGATGTTCACCAAGTTTCCATAAGTCCCCCTTTTGCACTCGCTTTGGAATATCAATAACATTTTCTAAAAACTCTGTATCAGAATCTTTCTTTGAAGCATCTTTTACTACATCAAGAACTTCAGGATTTAATATCAAATCCAATTGAGGAATATCAAAACCTGTAATAGTTGCATCAAAGCCAATTTCAGATTCAAGGTTCATTAGGAAATCCAGTTCGATTTTTAGGATTTCATTGTCCCAGCCTGCTTCTTCAGCAAGTTTGTTATCAGCAATAATGTAAGCCCTGATCTGTTCTTGTGTCATGTGACTTAAACAAATTGTCGGAATTTCTGTCAAACCCAAATCTCTTGCAGCTAATACTCTGCCATGTCCAGCGATTATTACATTTTCTGTATCCACAAGCACAGGATTATTAAATCCTAACTTTTCAATACTCTGTGCAATTTTGTGCAACTGCTTCTTGCTGTGTGTTCTTGAATTCTTCGGATTGAGTTTTAACTCTGCCGGATTTTGATAGCTAATAGCTAACTTGTTTTTGCGAGATTTCATTTTTTTGTCTCCTATTATTTTGTACGGATTGCATATGCATCCATATAAAAATTAGGAAAAAGTTTCCGACATTAGAGAGTAAAAATTTAAAGGATGCCAAAACATACTATATGAGTGCGTTTTGATACGAATTGTGTCACCGGACTTGATGTTTTGTATAACAAGAGCGATTAATGTGAGTATGGATAACTTAAAACCACTGACAACAAAGGAATCACAAGCCAAATGGCAGGAAATTTTTAAAATACCTGCACCAAAAGGTTATACTAAATCATTTTTAATTAAAGAGATAGAATGGCATTATAAATATGGAAAATTATCAAGCGAACTTCAAAAAAGATTGGATAAACTTGTTGAACACTATTCAGAAACGAAATCAATAGATCCTAAGAAAATCAAAAAATTTGAAGTAACTATCGGCACTAAATTTATTCGAGAATTTAAAGGTGAAAAATATGAAGTTATCGCGGTTGACGGAGGTTTTAATTTTAATGGTAAATTATACAAAACTCTTTCTGCTGTTGCAAATGTAATAACAGGAACGCATTGGAACGGTAAAAAGTTTTTCGGAATTGCAAATGGATAAAAAGAAAGTTCGTTGTGCCATATACACCCGCAAATCATCTGAAGAAGGCTTAGAACAAGATTTCAATTCGCTTGATGCACAACGTGAAGCCTGTGAGGCTTACATAAAATCTCAAATGCACGAGGGTTGGGTTTTGTTAGATAAACAGTATAATGATGGTGGATATTCAGGCGGGACAATGGAGCGACCCGCATTTAAAGAACTTTTGAAAGATATAGAAAACGATGAAGTTGATATTGTAGTTGTTTATAAAGTCGACCGTTTAACTCGTTCGCTTATGGATTTTTCAAAGATTATTGATGTCTTTGACAGGCATGAAACTTCTTTTGTGTCTATAACTCAACAGTTTAATACCACAACTTCAATGGGTAGGCTGACATTGAATATTCTCTTATCCTTTGCACAGTTTGAACGAGAGGTTACAGGTGAGAGAATTCGGGATAAAATCGCTGCTTCCAAGAAAAAAGGAATGTGGATGGGTGGCAAAGTTCCGCTCGGATATTCAAAAGAAGATAAAAAACTTGTCATTTATAATGAGGATGCTCAAAAAGTTCAAACGCTTTTTGAAAAATATCTTGAATTGAAAAGTATTCCAAAATTGATGCAATATCTGAAAGAGAACGAAATCAAGACAAAAACCGATAAATATTTTTCAAAAGGTCAATTGTATCATTTGCTTTCTAATAGGGTTTATATCGGCAAAATTACGCATAAAGATAAAGTTTATGACGGAGAGCATGAAGCTATTATTTGTGATGATTTTTTTGAGAAAGTGCAAAAGTTATTGTATGAAAATAAAGTTGATAAAACTTGCGGGGTTAAATGTTCTTCTAATTCACTTCTTGCAGGCTTAATTTATGACGACTTGGGAAATAAAATGACGCCGAGTCATAGCAATAGTCATGGCAGAAGATATCGTTACTATATAAGCAGGGCTTTGAAAAACAATGAAGAAACAGGTTCGGTTTCAAAAATTCCCGCAGGTGAAGTCGAGAAATTTGTAATTGAAACAACGAAAGAATTTTTACAGGATAAAAAACAAATTCAAAAAATTGTCTCGGAATACAAAATTAGCAAGCAAAACAAATTGATTTATATAGCGCAAGATATCCAAGATTATTCAGAGCCCAAACTTATAAGAGCAATTATTCATAAAATCATGGTTTCAAAAAATTTGATTGAAATAACATATAATGAAACATCAATAAAGAAAGTTTTGAATGCTTTGGCAAATAATCAAGAAATTGTTGTTCCGGATAAAAATGAGGAACTGACTCCTATTGTAATTTCAAAAAATATAAAAATCACACAGCTCTCAAGAAATGATAATATTTTAATTTTGAATGCTAAAGAATATGATACTCCAGAGCCGAATCCATATCTTGTAAATGCGATAGTAAAAAGTTTTTATTATCACAAGCAAATTCAATTGGGTAAAACTATTGAAGATTTGCAAACAGAAGAAGGCTTAAAAGATTCCAAATATATTCGCAACATTATGAATTTAAAATACATTTCACCTGAATTAACCGAACAAATTCTTAACGGAACTCAACCAAAATATTTGAGTTTGCAGAAGTTAATAAATACTTATAAATTTTAAATTTATAAAATTTTTTATAATATAATTACATTATTAAGAAAGTTAGGAGTATTATATGTCATTAAATTTTAGGCATCAAGATTTAGCTTATACAATAATTTCTCGTTTTGAAGAATCTTTTAGAAATTTTATTTCTTACAAATTATCATATTTCTATACTGATTTTAAAGATGGAATTCCTAATGGTATTTTAAATAAAGCTATAGAACGTAACATGGAACTAGATATGGAATGTTGTGATGATTTATTACAAGAAACGGACTTTATTGATTTGAAAGAAATTATATTATACAAAAAATCATATGATAGTTATTTTAATAAAAATAACTTAAATAATAAAGATTTTTCTAACAAATATGATACTTTATATGAATTAAGATGTAAAATTGCTCACAATAAACCTTTTAGTGTTATCAATCTAGATTTATTAATTGAAATTGTTACAGAATTATCATATGAAATAAGACCATATAGTAATGAATTAATTAATTACTTAGAAACGCTCAAAAAATCACCAGAAAAAGTTACTGTTGTAACCGTTCCGTTAAATTTTGAGGATTGTAAAAATTTAGAAATTCCAAATAATTTACCAACTCCAGACTATGAATATGAAGGTGGATTTGTTGGAAGAAAACAAGATATAGAACAAGTAAAAAAATTATTATTAGGTGATTTACATAGAGTTATTTCAATTACAGGCGCAGGTGGAGTTGGAAAAACTTCACTTGCAATAAAGGTTTTGGATGATATTTTAATTAAAAACAGAAAAACTTTTGACTATATTATATGGTTAAGTGCAAAAGATAAAAAACTTTCCTATTTAGGGGTGGAAGAAATAGAACCAACATTGAAAGATTACGAAGAATTATTAGATAAAATAATTGAAGTAACAGGTTTTGATGATATTAAAATTAGTTCGTCATTGAAACAGAAAGAAACTAATGTTAATTTAATTTTAGATATGTGTTCAAATCTGTTAATTGTTATTGATAACTTAGAAACAATTACCGATGAAAGAATTAAAAATTTTATATTAGATTGTCATCCAAAGATTAAGATTTTAATTACAAGCCGCAGAGGGTTAGGGCAAGTTAATCGAGTTTACGAATTAAAAGAACTTACCGAAAAGGAAGCAATATGTTTATTTAGATTAATATGTCGCGACAAAAATCTTAATAATATCGCAAAATTACCAGATAAAATTATAAAAAGTTATGTTCGTAAAGTTTCTTACTATCCTTTAGCAATAAAATGGCTTATTGGGCAAGTCGCAAAAGGTAAAAGAATAAATGATGTTATAAACTCAATAAGTGATGAAACAAGTGATATTACTAAGTTTTGTTTTGAACAAATCTACAATGAACTTAGTAAAGATTCACAAAAAGTTTTATGTGCTTTAAGTTGTTTTGATGAATCTCCTTCATATGGAGTTTTAAATTATGTGACAGATTTAAATAGTCAAGAATTTGAAGATGCCGTAAATGAACTTATAACAGTTTCGTTAGTTATTCCTGAACAATATGTAAATCAGCAAGAAAACCTATCAACTAAATATGTATTGTTACCACTAACAAGAGGATTTATAAATAATCAATTAGACAAAACTCCATCTATACGTAGAAATATTCAAGAAAAATTAAGTAAAGTTAAACTAACAAACGAAGAAGCTATAAAGGCAAAAAATCAATTTACTAATAGTTTTTCTAACATGGGAGCTGTTACTGACGAAGAAAAAGTTGCATCATTATTATTACAAACGGCAAGACAAAAATACCAAGAAGGACTGTACGATATGGCTAAAGCAGATTATATAAATGCACAAAAAATTGCCCCTGATTTTCCTACAGTATATAAAAACTGGAGTTTAATGGAAGCCCAAGAAAGACATTTTGTTGAAGCTGAAAAGTTAATAAAAAAAGCTTTTGAATTAAATTCTGATGATCCAAAAATTTGGTTTACATGGGGGAAAATTGATATGCGTAATGATAATATGGAAGAAGCTTTGAAAAAATATGAGAAAGCCTATTCCATAGATAATAAAGATCTATATATTATAAATGCATTAGGATATGCAAAATGTCGTTTAGGACTACATGAAGACGCAAACGAATTGTATGAAAAAGGGTTAAAAATTTCAATTGAACAAAAATCAAAGAAAAATGAAATTATCTGTCGAACTAATTTAGCAGATAATTTAAGGAGATGGGCTGACGTATATAAAATTGATAAAAACTATAAAATGGCTGAAGAAAAACTATTTGAAGCGTTAGAACATACTCAAAAAGCTCTAAAGATGGATAATACCGACCCTCATACCAAGATTCATATTTCTAAAATTAATTTAGATTTAGCATTTTTATATAAAAGCAGTGATATAAATAAATCTTTGCAATATTTTAAAAATGCTATAATTGAAAACCCTATAAAACCCAAAGCTATAAATTGTACTGTGAAAGCTATAAATGAAATTGTAAATATACTTAATTCTCAAGGTAAATTGGATTTAATAAATGAGTATGTTCCAGTTGAGCTTTTTGAGTTTATTAAAAAAGATATTAAATGGTCTGAAAAAATTTCTGAAATACAAAACAAAATTAACCAAAAACCAATTCAGGGTAAAATTATAAGATATGATATTAAAAGAATGTTTTGTATTATAGAAAATAATGAAGTTCATGGAGATACTTATTTAGGACATTTTAATGACTTTACAAGATTAGATGGAACGCAAATATATAAATTAAAAAATAAAATTGTTACTTTTGTACCTATAAATAATGATGGTCAAATGGTTGCTAAAATGATTACAATAATAAACTAATTTTGGACTAGGTCTCTGGTAAAGAGAGAATTTCAATAAAAATAAGCATATAAAAGCAGAGAATTTTAGTAAAATAAATTCTCTGCTTGTTTTCTGTTATTAAGAAGTCCGCTAACTGCGGGTTTTCAGTGCTTTCAAATTGGTCTTATCTCTTTTTATAAGACTAAAAACTGGAGACGGTGGGAGTCGAACCCACGTCCAAAATGGATAAAAATAAGCCTCTACATGTGTAGATATTAATTTTCTCGCTCAACTCAGGAAAATATCAGAACCTGACAAGTTGAGCCTAGGTTTTATTTGAGGGAAACTCTAAACCCTTGACAGTTATCTTGATACAGCTACTGCCAATCACTGCACTGCGTCTTGCATAATGGACCCATAAAATCGGCAAGCTGGACTCTATGAGTAGCTATTCGTCGAGCGATTAAGCAGCTAAAGCGTAAGCTCTAGAGAAATCAGCTTCGATTACATTATTTTTAGCATTTAATTTGTTTTGCTCGTTGATAACCGAGAACAGCGCTCGGACACGCAACCTATTTTCACCAAACATCCTGTCAAATCCAAAACGTCCCCATGAATCGTTGTTGTGCATAATAATATATTTTAATACTTATGCGCACACAATTTAATAAAATGTTTATAACTGGTGTTGTTAATGTACTGTAATTCGTATTATAATCACATTTTATCTTTTTTTCAAGTCATGACAAATTTTTATTTAGTCAAAACTTACTTGACAATCGTCTTCAATAATTTTTATCATATATTCTATTGTTTCATTTTCTTCCAAAGTTGATTTTGCAAAATTCAAGTTTTCTTCTGCATTTAAATCATCACCAAGTTTATTGAATATACATGATTTTATATAATAATAGAAACAATTTTTATCTTTTGTTAGGATAAGGCATTCTAAAGCTTTGTCATATTTTTGATTTTTATAATAAATTACCGCCATAAAACGAAGTTTATAATCAATTTCCGCAGGTGTTGTTGGTTTAAACTTTTCTAACTTTTTCAATGCAGATTTGCTATTACCTTGTAAAAAATCAATATAGGCAGTTAAAATTTGCCCAGAACCCCATTGCGGATATTTTTTGAAATTTTTTACAGCATTTTTATAATCTTTCAAATGGTAACAAACCAACCCTTTGTTGCCATAAAAACCATTGTCTAACTCATTTTTGAATAATTTTTCAGCTCTTTCTGCCCACTTTAAGGCGAATTTATATTTCCCTAAAGTGATTAATGTTCCAATTTTATTTATATACGGATACCAAGAGTCAAGCCCCTTTTTAATCGCGTTGTTATAATATTTTAGTGCCTCAAATGGTCTATTTAGACGTTCATTGCAATAACCAATTGTGGTACATAAATAATTTGGGAGGTAGCCATCTTCTTTTAATGAAATTTCTTCAGCTTTTTTATAACAGTCAAGTGCCTCATCATATTTCTTCTGGTCTTCCAAAATTTTACCTTTGTCCATATAATTTGACACCAAAGATTGTCCCAGTTCGATAGCAATATCTAACGATTTGAGTGCATTTTCTACATCGTTTTTTCGATATAAACATGTTGATTTTATTGGGTAAATATTACGCTTTTCATACGGAGTAAACTGTGATAAATTGGTTACTCTATCACAATCTGAAAGACATAGGTCATAATCACCATATTCTTTTTCATAATAGGCTTTCATTGTCAATAGTTCTAAATATAAGTCTTTTTCTGATGAAAATTGTTGAATTTTTTCTTCAAAATACTCATAAACTTTTTCTTTACCAAATTTTTTATAATACAAATTTGCGATTTCTGTATAATCATCTTTTTCATAAGGATAAATTGCGAGCGCGCTTTCAAAGTCTTTTATTGCGCCATCAGTATCATTATTTTCTCTTTTCAATTGCGCACGATATTCATACATAAAAGCATTTTCAGGGTCAAGTTCAATCGCTTTATCAATAGCATTTAAGGCTGATTTGAAATCTCTCAAAAGATTATAATAGTAATAATAGTTGAGATAAGCCTGCGCAGTCGGTTTTATTTTGATAGACTTGTTTATAGTATCTTTTATTGTTTTGTCGTATTTTTTGACAGTTTTAGAAAAAGTTTTTTCACCATACTCATCAGCCAAAATACGCAACATTATACTAAAATACAGGTCATAATATTCTTGTCTATTGGGGTTTATGGCAATTGCTTGTTTGATATTTCTTTCTGCGGCTAAAGTACTATTTGATTTATTATTTTGAGCAACGATATAGAAAATTTCATCACATTTTGGATTATCAAATAGGATTAAACTTTTAATATATAACAATAGACCATCAGAATCCGGCTCATTCATAATGCGAATTTGATTAGCGCGTTTTAATAAAGCCTGCTCATCAAATTTATCAGGGTTGGCTTTAATTTCTGCACGAAACTCTTTTGCTTTTGCGATTTCTTCATCATCAACATTCGTATCAATGATTTTATCAAAGTAAATCAAAGCTTTTGAATAATCTGGAGAAAGTTTGTCATAATAACAAAATAAATCCGTATAAATATCATTTAAGAGTTCATTTGGTGTTGAAGGGTCATTTAGGGCAAGTTCAAGCGCTTTTTGGAAAGATTTTAATGCAGATTTTGAACCTTTTTTATACCTTTTAACACCTTCTTCACAATAGTATTTCGCATCTTTTTTCATTTTCACCAACCTCAATATATTTATTATAATAATATTTATATAAATGTAAATATTACAAAATGTAACAAAAGAATAAAAAGATTAAAGGTTATGGACTACATTGCCGACATGGTAAGTAATGGAACTTT
>OQVZ01001070.1_pt1 | contig 10273 bp, 10 predicted proteins | sample 1691571 | NCBI WGS metagenome assembly OQVZ01 (sample SAMN03418261, study PRJEB22391) | human gut metagenome | biome: human-gut; feature: organic feature; material: feces | host: Homo sapiens | place: Tanzania | collected 2013-01
AGAAAAGGTCAACTTCATAACTTGCAAATGCAGGCATTGCAAAAGCCCAATCAGCACTATTGTTCCCAGTCATTTTTGAATATCCGGGACCAAATCCGACACCTGCCATAGGCAGTTCATTTGCAAATTGGATTTTTACAGCTTGATAATATTCATCAACTGTATTCGTAGCCATTTTCAAATCATAGTTATTTTTGATAGCTTTATCAATATATCCGTTCAAGATATCATCATTAAAATTTTTCCACCAATTATAATTAATATATTCATATTTAAACTCATCACTTTTTTCTCTTTGTTTGTGAGTTTTTGTAATAGATACTTTTTTCGGTTCGTTTGATTGATTTTTATTACCTATAGCAAAGCATGCCGCAGGAGTAATTTCTGTTAATATAAAACTAGCCAATAATAGTGTTATAATACTCTTTTTCAACGTTTTATTTCCTCTTAAAAAATATACTTGCATTTTGTATATCAGTATGATAACATAATATTGTTGCAAATGCAACACATTATTTTTACAACATAAAGAAAAATCTAAATTATATGCATAATTGTGAACATTATATTGAATCTATCTATTATCAATTGGAGCAAACTGCAAGGTATTGCAGATATTTGGGTTCTCAGATTTTCCAAAAATTGGACATGCCTGTATCTATGGACGAATTTGTCACAATGGATACAATCAGTTTGAACGATGGAATGTGTCAAAGAGAATTGGCAAAATTGATTTTGAAAGATAGAGCTAATACAGGCAGAATTTTAAATTCTTTGGAAGAAAAAGGCTATATTGAAAGATTTGTCGATACAAAGAATAACAGATTAGTCAGAAAAATGAGATTAACACCTGAAGGCAGAGAAATTACCACAGAAGTTTCTAAGGTTTTGCGCGAATATATAGAAAAATTGCCTAAAGTTCTCTCTGAAAATGATAAATTTGAAATTATGGAATCTTTGAAAAGATTTAGAGAAGGTTTAGAACAAGAAGTAGAAATGAAAATATAAAAGAGGTTATTAAATATGGAAGAACAAATTAAAGAAGAACAAAATGTTGAACAACCTAAAAAAGAAAAACCAAAAGGAATTAAAAGAACTGTAACAGGTATTGTAGTTGCAGCAGTTTTGGTTTTGGCAGGGGTTTACATTCATAACGAAATGCAATATGAATCAACTGATGATGCGTACGTTGAAACAACAACAGTAAATGTTGCTCCTCGTGTATCAGGTCAAATTGAAGACGTATTTGTAACAGATAACCAACATGTAAAAGAAGGTGATTTGGTAGCAATTATTGATGATGCGGATTATAAAATTAAGCTAGAACAGGCTGATTCAAGTTTTGAAAAAATCAAATTAGACCAACAAAATGCTAAAGCAAATCAAGCTGCAGCAGAATCTAATATTAAATTAGCTAAAAAAGATTTAGATAGATACAAAAATCTTTATGAACAAGGTGCTGTATCTAAACAAACTTACGATTCTGCAAAAGTGAACTATGATAATGCTCAAGCAGGTTTGACACAAGCAAATCAAGCCTTGTTCTCAGATAAAAGTGGAAAAACTGTTGCTGACGCAAATTTGAGAACCGCAAAAGCTGCAAAAGATAAAGCTGCACTAGATTTATCTTATACAAAAATCTATGCCCCTCAATCCGGAACAGTTTCATCAAGAAGAGTTGAAAAAGGTATGTATGTCACAGCCGGTTCTCCTCTCTTTACATTAGTTCCTGAAAATGTTTGGGTAGTAGCTAACTTCAAAGAAAACCAATTGAGAGGGATGAAACCTGGTCAAGTTGTTGACATCAAAATCGATACTTATCCAAACAAAGTATTCAAAGGTAAAATTGATTCTATTCAAAGAGCATCAGGTGCAAAATCAAGCTTGTTCCCTCCTGAAAATGCAGTTGGTTCATTCGTAAAAATCGTACAAAGAATCCCAGTAAAAATTGTATTTACTGAAAATATCGACCCAAATGAATACAATATTGTTCCGGGTATGTCAGTTGTACCAAAAGTAAAAGTTAAATAAAGGGTAACATTTTAAGAGGAAAAGGAGACAAGTTCTATAATATATTACTGAACTTATTTCCTTTTCCCTTTTATAGAGGAATTTATGTCAGAAATAGAAAATAAAGTTGCACAAGCTGACGAGGAAGAAAATAAATATTTACCTGCCAATCCTTGGATTTCGGCAGTTCCAACATTGTTAGCAGTTTTTATATATGTAATTGATGGTACTATTGCAAACGTAGCTTTGCCACACATGGCAGGAAGTTTTTCAGCTACTCGTGATGAAAGTATGTGGATTTTGACAAGTTACTTAATCGCCAGTGGTATTATTATTCCATCAGTTGACTTTTTTAGTAAATTACTTGGTAGAAAAAATTTCTACATTATAAGTATTATGATATTCACTATTGCATCACTTCTTTGCGGTATGGCAAGAAACCTTGGAGAAATGGTTGTATTCAGAGTCTTGCAAGGTGCAGGTGGTGGCGGTATCGTTCCAATATCTCAAGCTTTAATGATGGAAAGCTTTCCTAAAGAAAAACGTGGAACAGCAATGTCTGTATTTGGTATGGGCGTAATTATTGCCCCAATTGTCGGACCGGTTTTAGGTGGTTGGATTACAGATAACTGGTCTTGGCCGTGGATTTTCTTTATCAACGTACCGTTTGGATGTTTGGCTGCAATTTTAGCAAGTAAAATGCTTTATAACCCACCATATTCACACCGCCAAAAAGGTGTAAAAATTGACGGTTTAGGATTTTTCTTCCTGACAATGTGGCTGTTATGCTTACAAGTATTTTTTGATAAAGGTAATAATGCCGATTGGTTCAATGCAACTTGGATTCGCTGGATATTCGGTGTATCTTGTATTTCAGGAATTTTATTTTTCCTATCACAAATTTTCAGAAAAAATACCCTCGTCGATTTGACCGTATTTAAGGACAGAAACTTTATCATTGGTACATTTATTCAGGTTGTAATGCAGGCAGTATTATACGCATCACTTGCAATTTTGCCTCAATTCTTACAAAGTATGATGGGATATACAGCATTTTTAAGCGGATACTCAATGATGCCAAGAGGCTTAGGGAGCATGACGTCGATGGTTATTTGCGCACTTATTGCCGATAAGGTAGATAAAAGAATTTTGGTATGTGTAGGACTAACGCTACTTGGCAGTGCAGGCTTGGTATTTGGGTTCTTGAACTTACAAATTGCAAGCATAAATATTATGATTCCAAACTATATTATGGGCATGGGAATGGGCTTATCTATGATTCCTATTATCAACTTGTCAATGGAAACATTGCATAACGATCAAATGACCAATGCCAGCGGATTACAAAACTTGTTCAAAAATATTGGCAGTGCAGTTGGTACTTCATTAGTTGCAACGATGTTAACAAGGTTTGCTCAAATGCATCAATATATGATGGTTGGCAAGTTGAGCGACTTGAATCCGGCATTTGTTGAGCGTGTTCAAACCACAACTGCTGCCTTAGCTCAATATACACATGTTTCTGTTGCTCAACACATGGCGCAATATTCACAATACGGAACATTGATAAAACAGGCAAACTTGTGGGCTTTCATGGATTCATTCAGAATCTTTGGTCTGCTGTGTTTCTTGTTAATTCCACTTCTGTTCTTATTCAAAAGACACAACGAAGTATAAAAATAAAATATTCAAGGTGTTAAATAAATTATTTAACACCTTGTTCATTAAGAACTTTTATTTATATTCAAATATTTAAAAAATGATAATGGTGGAGCGAACAGTCCAGTGAGCAAGAGGCTCGCTTCAAATTCCCTGATAATGACTTTTTACTGGGTATTTACTAGTTTTTTAGCAATTTATTTAAATTTGCATTTTAAAACTTAAGATATATTAAGTGTTTTTACCCAAATTCCCTAAGGTAAAAACAGGGAATTTGCAGTGAAATATTAATTTATTGCTGATTTATATTTAAATAAAACATTATCGATTTCTTCAATTAATAGTTCTGGAATTTTATCATTAGACTTTATATATGAGCTATTTGAATTCAACCATTTTAAGACTTGTTTTTCATCCATTTCTATATTATCTAGTAAATACTCTTCTGATTCTGTTTTTATGTCAAATAAATTTATAATTGTAGCTCTTGATAATCCGATTGTAATCATCGATTTTTGAGTTTTATTATCAATGCCGTACTCTAACAACATCTCTATATCGTCATCATTATAGATCAAATCTTTATGACCATTTTCTTCCAGATAAAAATTAAGAACATCAATATAACAACTCAATAGTTTTGGAATTAAATAACGTGCGTAATCGTCAATATCTTTAAAACTTTTTCTAATAGATATTTTAATCTCTTTATCAACATCCTTATAATTTTCATATCTTAAGTTTATTATTACGCTTAAATTTTGAAAAGTAAGCCAATGCTTAACTAAAAATGTAATATACCAAGTAGTTTTATCTCCAAAAATTCCCGTGTTGAAATATCGATTCATCCTATTTAAGAATCTAAATATTGATTCTTTCATTTTTTCTTTATCTTTTAAATTGACCAAATATTCTTTTGGATTATCAGGATGCCTTTCTTCAAAATATTCTAGGAGTTTCTGCATTGAGTAATGATATACAATCGGATGTTTTTCCAATATTTTTTTCGGAATTTTAATTCTTTGTGAATAACTTAATAATGCCTCATTTAATTGTTTTATTTCATCGAGTGAATATGCTTCTTGAACTTCTTTATTTCTTTTGATATCGCCCAATTTAATATATTGTGTATATAAATATCCCAAAGTTGCCTCCAGGCTATCTCTATGTTCTTTATTTTCTATTTTTAAATCAGAAAAATCCGAATTTAATGAATTAAGAATTTCCTTAAAATTTTTATGTAGAATTCTATTAATGGTTCTTTCGACCGTAGTTTCCTCTTTTGTTAAAGGAGCTTCATCCCAATCGATATAAAAAATGTTTCCATAAAATTCTTTTTTAAGACGGCCAGCCCTTCCAACCAAATTAAAAACATCTGGTGTTGTCATTTTTATTTGTTGTGACCTTTTTGGATTTTTAATAAAAATATTTTTACAAGAAAGGTTTACGCCTTCTAAAAGTGTAGATGTGCAAATCAAATATTTTATAGTCTTTTGATTAAACAATTCTTCAATCTTCGCCCTGATTAACTGTGGCATACTTCCATAGTGAAATGCAATCCCTCTTTTTAAAAATTTAATTAAACTAAAATCTTTATGAACAATTTCTTTGCATAATTTAGTTAATTTTTGAATTTCTTCATTTTTTTCTATATTATAGTAAGATTTTTCATATAATAATTCTGCAATTTTTTCTGCATCAGAAGGATTATTGGCATATATTAAATTTCCATCTTCATTATTAAAGGTTAATGTTTGTACAAATTTTGCAATTGTATTAGGGATAGACTTGCCTTTTATTTTACTATCTAAATTAATCTGTCCCAATAATAATAAATTTCCATTATATATTATAAAGACATTCCACAATAATGGTTTCCCCTTAATTCTTTCAATCTTATAAAAATTTTGGTTAATAGTCATTAAATTGTCTTTTAAAAATTCTGTACCAGGATAAATACTTTGCGGATTTTCCACAAATGGGCTTGCAAAAACGATCTGAGTATTACTCGCTGTGCTTCTGATTTTTTCTACTATGGTTTCCAATAAAACCCCTCTATGCCCATCACCTATTTTTTGAGCTTCATCAACAAACAAAATTTTAAATTTTATATCCATATTTTTAGCTAAAAATGCACTCATTCTTTCTTGAGTAAAAATATATATTGATTTACGTTTGTCTAAAATGTTACCATTGCGAAAAGGCATAGTTTCAATATGAACTTGGTCTATATTATCATTTAATTTTTGATTTAAATCTCTTTCATACTGATTAATTAAAGCCCTTGTAGGTACAATAATTGCTATATTAATTTGGTTGTTATTTTCAAGTTCTAGATTTTTTATCAACCATTGTAAAACAATATATGACTTCCCAGAGGACGTTGGTGCTGATATCGAAAGCATTTTACAATCAGTTTTAGCTGTTCTATCAATAAATTTTTTTTGAAAGGAATTACAGATTGTTGTTGTGTTTCCATTTTCGTATGCATATGTATTTTCTTGTTCTAATTTTTGCAAAGTTAGATTCAGTGGTAAGTAATATTCTATATTATCATCTAATAAATGGTTTTCTTTTGCCAAACTTATAGATGGATTATTGGTTAAAGTACTTACAATAATAAATGCACATTCTTTTTCTGTTGTATTTCCGTGTTCAAAACAAAATTGTGCTATTCTTAAAGCTTTTTCTTTTAAAATATTATCATTTGTTTGAGAAAATATATTTGCACATTTTAAAAGATATTGCAAGTTACATTTATCAATACTAATAGGGATAAAAGAACCCACATTTTTAATTTGTTCAATTGCCAAATTTAAACATAATTTTTTGTATTCATTGTTAAAAAATTCACTTTTAATAATATCAGAGGATAATTCTTGACAAATATCAACCATTTTAACAACCTATCTTTTTTTTAAAAGTTTCCCTAAATGTTTCTACACAAGTCATAGGTATAAAAAATACATTAATAATTACATCTTTTATGTTGTTATTAATTTTTTCTTTTTTAAATTTCGATATCCAATCAGAAATTTCAGGTCTAATATTTTGTGCATTTTGCTCATAGTCAAAGTTTTCATATTTTCCTTCGTCAAAAGCAATCAAGCATAAACCTCGTATTTCTGTTAATTCAGTACATTCTATCCTATTCGGATTGAAATATTCTTTTAATTTATTTGCTAACCTGTCATTATGAGCAATATCTAAATTTGAACTTAATAAATCTAATTCAAATTGCTCTTTTTCTTCTCTTTTTAATAAAGGAGTAATGCTTTCTAAACATTTTTTTATTGCAGTGTCTACATCTTTATAAACTTTAACTTCTGAATAATACAGTGCAAGTTTAGAATTATCTTCGGTAAGACCAATGTGTATCCCATCTGCACCATGAAAATGCATCTTGCCAGAAGTTTTAAAATTCATTTTGCATAATGCTTGTGGTAAATCTAAAATTTGTTCCGCAAGTAAAAATAATAATTCTTCGCCACCTTCACCGCTTTTTGTAACACTTTCATCATCAATTTTTTCTTGTTCTAGTATTTGTTTTCTATTTTTCCAATAGTCAACGAATCTTCGTTTTGCTTTTTCTTGTAGTTCAATTATATAAGATGGATTTTTTTTGGCTTCAGCTTCTTTAATTTCTAATCTTGGTATCGTATATTGAATAATATGTTTAAATAAAATATCTGCTAGACCTTCATAACAATAATCTGTACAAGCTTTGTTTGGTTTTAAACAGTATGAAAAAATATTTGTGTTTATATTATCAATAGAAATACTACTTTGATTTTCTGTTATTTGAAAAATATTTGCAAGGCAAGAAGCTAAAGATTCATTAAAAGGTTGAACATTAATCAAATCAGGTATATGTTTTTTTAATTGTTCTAATGTTTGTCCAGAATTATCCATACTCATGGCTTTATTATAACTTAAATATATTAAATTAAACATTGACAACCTGTCTGCCATAGAATACAATATAAGTATGGAACAACGAATTATCAAAATTGCCCAACTTGCAAATGACAAGATTCCATTTATTGAATGGATGGATTCATTGGATAAAACTACAAAAGCCAGAGTCCAAAGTAGATTAACCAGGTTATTGGAAAATAATTTTGGGGATCATAAAAAGATCGATAATGAAATATCTGAACTCCGATTGAAATTTGGCTCCGGTTATCGGATTTACTATACAGAAGTTGATAATATAATTGTTTTGTTAATAAATGGTGGAGATAAATCTACCCAATCAAAGGATATTGAAAAAGCAAAAAATATACTTCAAGAATGGAGAAACTTACAATGAAAGAATTAAAACATACGCTTGATTTAGAAAATTACATAGTGAATGATTTAAAATCTGATGAAGATATCAAATTATACTTGAATGCCAGTTTAAAAGATTATCTTGAAGATGGAGATTTTAATTCATTTTATCGGGCCTTAGAAATAGTTATTAAAGCGAAAGATACAGTTTCTGGGTTTGCAGAAAAAGTTGGGATGTCCAGAACTCATCTTTACAGTATTTTTAAATCTGAAAAAGAACCTAAATTCTCTACTATCGTTAAAATTTTTCAAGAATTAGGCTATGAATTGGAGGTTGCATAAACTACTTTATATTATTCAATACATCAGAAAGATATTGTTTGTAGTAATCTTTCAATTCGACGGGCTTTTTAATCTGGACTTTACCACCCCATTTGAAAAGTTCTTGGCAGATTGCATAAGTTCCACCTGATGTAAATTCAACTTGAACATTTTCATTTTTTAATTGTTTGATTTTTTGTGTTGGGTGGGAATGGATCAATGTTTTAATATTTTAGACAGATTAGCTAACTCAAAATTTAGGAGTAGATTTAAACTTCGAGTAAAAGAGCTTGAATATATCAAGGGCAAGGGTTTTGAGACTATTTATATTCATGCCTGCTATTTTATTCGAGATAGAGTAGCTCCGGCAGGACCAATCAATGACGGCAAACAAACTCCAATGCACGGACCCACTGTTTTCATTGCTCAACACGCAACCGCAACCTGCTGCCGCAGCTGTATTGAAAAATGGCACAAATTCCCCCAACACAGAGAATTAACCAAAACCGAACAAGAATATCTTGTTTCTGTCATTATGGAATGGATAAACCGACAAATTACTTCAAACTCCACTCCATAACCCTTCAAAATATATCCAAATCCATGTTTGTGATACTCTAAAGAAAAAAGGAATGGTCTATGGACGAAATATGTAATAAAGAAAAATTTATTAAAGAAGGAGTAGAATATTCAAAAACAGATATTGAAAGTGCATTGGAATTTTTATCAACAAATACAACAAAAAATTATAAATCTGATAATACTGGTGAAGAATACTCTATATTATACAAGAATAACAGGTATGCAATCAAACTTATATATGAGCAAATGCGTATTGCAAAAGGTTTAGAATATGAGAATAAAATAACTGCAACAAGTATTAAAACTTCTTTTTCTGCTTATTACGAAATTCTGCCTTGCATATGGAATAATGTGAATCCCGGATCTAAAAAAAACATTCTTGAAAAATTAAAAAAAGAATTTAAATCTTATCTGAATAATCTATATCCGAATGGGTATGATAAGACTTATGAGTACGATCCATTCTATTTGATAAACGATAGATCTACAGATATAAAAGATTTTTGTAAAGAAAACAATATATATTTTTGGAAAATATTTGAAAATGATGATAATTTAGAGAGATATTATCAAGTATTAAAAAAGAACTGACGCAGAATGGAAAAAAGAAAATTTCAGATGTTAGAGCAGAACTCAATGCATTGGAAGACGAATTGCAAAAACTGGATGATGCAATTGAAAGCTTTAAAACAAATGAGAGTTTTGATTCTATGGAAGCGGACTTGATTGAATTGGAGGATTTACTGGATCAATTACGAAAGCGTCAAAAAGCTTTGCGTTATGATTATGAGAAAATTAGAAAAATGCCAAAGCCAGAACAAATTGATGACAGAGAGATTGAATTGGTCTATAATCAGTTTAAGAGTGAATTAGGAAATGCTATAGTGAAATCGCTGAATGAAGTGGTAGGGTTTAAAAATAAAATAGAAGAATTCCAAAGGACACTGGTGAATCAAAAAGCAAAAGAATTAGAAGTCCAGTTAAAAAATATTTCAGAGCAGATTCGAGTATTAGATGATGAATATTCAGAAAAATTAAAAATAATTGATAAAAAAGGGGTTCTTAAGAATTTAAAAGTAAGCTTAAAAATTTACGAGGCAAAGAAAGAGGTTACTTCACATACGAAGTTTTTATTCGAACAATATGAAAAGAATGAAAAAAAGAAAAGAATTTTAAACTTACAGAAAACTCAACAACTCATGGAAATTGATGATGAGATTGAACAAAGTAAAAAAAATATTGATGCCTTTACTGATACTATTTTGCAAATTCATGAATTTATTATGGGAAATAAGGAATGTTCGTTTAGTATCCAGACAATTGATAAAGCAGAAAGAAAAAAATACTCAGTAACAGAAAAATAAACGAAAAAATGGCCAGTTCTGTTACTGAGAATATTGTTATTTTCAAGACGACATTTTAAGCAGCA
>OQVZ01001075.1_pt1 | contig 10249 bp, 6 predicted proteins | sample 1691571 | NCBI WGS metagenome assembly OQVZ01 (sample SAMN03418261, study PRJEB22391) | human gut metagenome | biome: human-gut; feature: organic feature; material: feces | host: Homo sapiens | place: Tanzania | collected 2013-01
ATGCAGTACATGGGGCGGATGAGGGTCATGCCGGGGAAGCTGGTGCTGTGGAGCTTGGGCGGCATGGCCTGCAGCTGGGAGCCGTAGAACATGCTCATGACGGTCGTCTCGATAACATCATTGAAATGATGGCCGAGCGCGATTTTGTTGCAGCCAAGCTGCTGCGCTTTTTTATACAGATGGCCACGGCGCATCCGGGCACAAAGGTAGCAGGGGGATTTATCACTGTTGTTTGCCACATCAAAGATGTTTGTTTCAAAGACCGTGATGGGAATATGCAAACTGTGCTGCTCTTGCTTCCAGCGACATACGGGGATGCTTTCTGGATGTTGGATGTGGAAGATCTATGATATCTTTGTACTTTTTTTCTGCACTCTCAAATTTTCCATACACGCTCATGCTTTGTGTCCTCCAATCTGGCTGTTTCGCTCCACTGCCGTCGCGCCTTCCTGCAGATTCATGCCTTTTAAGATTGCATTTTTCCCGAACTTTTTCTTAATATCCAGCACTGCCTTCTGCATTTTCTTTTCCCGTTCCAGCTCTTCCTGCTCCTGTTGCTTCTTCTGCGGTTCATCCGGATATTCCACATCTTACTGAATGTATTCATATTAAACGGCAGATTATAAAGTTCATCCTTATAAACCGCTACCGGTGAATTGATGTAATTATTAAATTCCGCAAACTGATTCATGTAATCCCATACCTTTTTATCAGACGTATGGAAAATATGTGCACCATATTTGTGTACATGGATTCCTTCTATGTCCTCACAGTAAATATTTCCTGCAATATGATCTCTCCGGTCAATCACAAGACATTTCTTCCCTTTTTTCTTTAATTCATGTGCCATGACAGCTCCATAAAGACCTGCTCCGACAATCAGATAATCGTATTCTTTCATGTACTCCTTCTTTCCGCAAAACAGTTATTCCTGCTTCTTACAAAACTTTCATGCAATCACAAGAAAAACTGTTCTGTCTTCTTTTTTTCATGTTACGGTGTGTTTATGATAACACATTTTCTAATAAATTTGAATCTCTCTCAAAAATACGGTATACTTAACAACAAAAGGAGGATGAATTATGCTTATAAAAAATGGTTTTCTAATTGATCCTGCATCTGATACAGAACGTCTTGTCGACCTTCGCATCACAGACGGTCTGATCCAGACACTCGCAGATGCCGGAACTCTGACACCTGAAAATGGAGAGGATGAGCTTGATGCTGCAGGACTTATGATTTCTCCAGGACTTGTTGACACACACATTCATTTCCGTGATCCCGGATTTACTTATAAAGAAGATCTTCATACCGGATCTCTTGCAGCTGCTGCCGGTGGATTTACTTCCGTGATCTGTATGGCAAATACTTCACCGGTCATCGATTCTGTTCCGGTTCTTAAAGAACTGATGGAACGGGAGGCCTTGGAAGACATCCATATTTTCCAGGCTGCTGCTGTCTCCTGCGGACTCAAAGGCGAGGAGATGACTTCTATGAAGGAACTTGCCGCTGCCGGTGCCTGTGGATTCACAGATGACGGAATTCCTCTTAAGAATGCCGCATTTCTCTATAAGGCAATGGAAGAGGCGAAGGCACTTGACCTTCCGATCAGTCTTCATGAAGAAGATCCTGCATTTATTGAAACAAATGGAATCAACCACGGACCTGTATCTGATGCGCTGGGCATCTACGGTTCTCCTTCGATTGCAGAAGAATCACTTGTTGCCAGAGACTGTCTGCTGGCACTTCGTTCCGGTGCCCAGGTCGTGATCCAGCATATCAGCTCTGGACAGTCCGTTGAACTGGTACGTACCTTTAAAGCTATGGGAGCAAATCTGCATGCAGAGGCAACTCCGCATCATTTCACTTTGACAGATGAAGCTGTATTAAAATACGGCGCCCTTGCCAAGATGAACCCACCGCTTCGTACAGAAAATGACCGCCTTGCTATCATCGAAGGTCTCAAAGACGGTACGATCGACCTGATCGCTACAGACCATGCGCCACACAGTGCGGAAGAGAAATCCCGTCCTATCACACAAACACCAAGCGGTATTATTGGTCTTGAGACTTCCCTTGCTCTCGGAATCACTTCTCTTGTGCGTCCGGGACATCTGACATTAAGCCAGCTGATCGAGAAGATGACGATCAATCCAGCCAACCTGTATCACCTTCCGTGCGGTTCTGTCGCAGAAGGAAAATCAGCTGATCTTGTACTGTTTGATCCGGATGAGAAATGGATTCCTGAGACTTATGCTTCTAAGTCTTCTAATTCTCCATTTACCGGATGGGAATTGTATGGAAAAGTAAAATATACAATCTGTGATGGAAAGATTGTATACAAGGATTAACCCAAAAGGTCCCCTGCAGAATCTTTCACTTCCGCAGGGGACCTCTTCTTTGCTCATTAATCCTCAATCGCTGTTACTGTATAATCTTTATCTTCGACTGTCTTTTTCAGCACTTCATTACTGATTTCGGAATTCAGTGTCACAACTGCAGTTCCGGCCTCATGGCTGACTTCTGCTGTATCAACCTGCTCAAGTGCCTCGAGAGCTTTCTTTACAGCTGCCTCACAGTGTCCACACATCATACCTTCGATTTTCATTGTCTTTGTCATCTTTGTCTCCTCCTTGTTTTCTGACTCATTTTTGTCTGCTAAGACATTATCTGAAACAGTATTTTCTGCTGTTTCTACCTTTTTCATCTTTCTTTTTCTGTCTTTGCTGGCATCATACATTTTAAACAGATTCAATCTCAATGCATTTGTCACTACACAGAAACTGGACAGGCTCATTGCCGCCGCTCCGAACATTGGATTTAATTTCCAGCCAAAGAGTGGAATCCAGATTCCTGCTGCCAGCGGAATTCCTATCGCATTATAGAAAAATGCCCAGAACAGATTCTCATGAATGTTTCGCAGTGTCGCACGACTCATGCGGATTGCAGCCGGCACATCACTTAACCGGCTCTTCATCAGCACAACATCCGCTGCATCGATTGCAATATCTGTCCCGGCTCCAATGGCAATTCCCATATCGGCCCTGGTCAGTGCCGGTGCGTCATTGATACCGTCACCTACCATCGCAACCTTTCCTTTTTCTTTCAGCTTGCGGATCACCTGCTCTTTTCCCTCCGGAAGAACACCTGCGATTACTTCATCCACACCTGCCTGCTCACCAATTGCCTTCGCTGTGCGCTCATTATCTCCGGTCAGCATAACAACATGGATTCCCATATTCTGAAGTTCTTTTACTGCCTGTGGACTATCTTCCTTGATCACATCCGCAACTGCAATCATACCAAGAAACTGCTCATTCCTTCCAAAGAACAGCGGTGTCTTTCCCTGCTGTGCCAACTGTTCTGCCTGTTCTTTTATGCTGGCAGAAATCTTCATTTTGTCAGAAATAAATTTGAAATTTCCTCCGTACAGCCAGTCCTCTCCAAGTTTTCCTGACAGACCATTTCCCGGAACCGCCTGAAACTGTGTGATTTCACTTTTCTGCTCTGCTTTTCCATTTTCTTCTGCCTTTGCAAGAATCGCCCGGGCAAGCGGATGCTCACTTTTCTTCTCCAATGCATTTGCAAAAAATAATAATTCATGTTCTGTAATTTCGTCCGCAGGGATCAGATCTGTCACCTTCGGTTCTCCACTTGTGATCGTTCCTGTCTTATCCAGTGCAACAATCTCTGTCTTTCCTGTCTCTTCCAGCGAAACAGCTGTCTTAAACATGATTCCGTTCTTCGCGCCCATTCCATTTCCAACCATAATTGCGACCGGAGTGGCCAGACCTAATGCACACGGGCAGCTGATTACCAGAACAGAAATTCCCCTTGCAAGTGCAAATCCAACAGACTCTCCGGCAATCAGCCATACAATCATTGTGACAAATGCAATGGAAATAACTGCCGGAACAAATACTCCTGACACTTTATCTGCCACTTTGGCAATTGGCGCTTTTGTTGCTGCCGCATCACTTACCATCTGAATGATCTGTGATAATGTCGTATCCTCTCCAACTCTTGTCGCCTCGCAGCGCAGAAAACCTGACTGATTCATTGTAGCCGCAGACACTTTATCCCCTTCTGCTTTATCTACCGGTATACTCTCTCCGGTCAGTGCAGCTTCATTTACTGCACTGTTTCCTTCCAGAACAATTCCATCCACCGGAATATTCTCCCCCGGTCTTACAACAAACTGATCTCCTCTTCTCACCTGATCAATGGAAACTTCCTGTTCTTTTCCATCGCGCAGGAGCGTTGCTGTCTTTGGTGCCAGCTTCATGAGACTCTTTAATGCATCTGTTGTCTTTCCTTTTGAATGAGCTTCAAGCATCTTTCCGACTGTGATCAATGTTAAAATCATTGCTGCTGATTCAAAATAAAATTCGTGCATCAGCTCCATCACACGATCCATATCACCTGCCGTCTGCGCTGCTGTCATAGCGAACAATGCATACACGCTATATCCATAAGATGCACCTGCACCGAGTGCAACCAGCGTATCCATATTTGGTGCTCTATGAATCAGGCCTTTCCATCCACTGATAAAAAACTTCTGATTGATCACCATAACGATTGTCGTTAACAGCAGCTGTGCCAGCCCCATCGCCACATGATTACCTTCCATAAATACCGGAAGCGGCCAGCCCCACATCATGTGTCCCATTGACAGATACATAAGCGGAGTCAAAAAGCACAAAGAAGCGATCAGACGCCTTTTCATCTTCGGTGTCTCCCGATCTTTCAACGCATCTTCCGCACGGTTTTGCCCACTTTGATTCATCCCATGCCCTTCATTCTTCGCAGATTTCAACGTTGCACCATATCCTGCTGCCTCAACAGCCGCAATGACCGCATCTGCTGTCGCTGTGCCTTCCACTCCCATGGAATTCGTCAGAAGACTGACTGAACAGTTCTCAACTCCGGGGACTTTCCCCACCGCCTTCTCAACACGGGCACTGCAGGCTGCACAGCTCATTCCCGTCACATTATATTGTTCCATATTGCTCCTCCTTCAAGTTGTGATCCGGACTTTTTGTACCGGACCTCTCTTCAGATCTTTTATCGCATCAATTTCTGAAGTGTAGTCACGAGTTCATCAATCGTTTCATCTTTTCCATCCCGGATATCATCTGCCACACATGTCCGGATATGGTTTGCCAAAAGTACTTTATTGAAACTATTCAGAGCTGCATTCACCGCAGATACCTGAATCAGAATATCCGGGCAATACGCACCTTCTTCAACCATTCTGCGAACGCCCCTGACTTGTCCTTCAATTCTACTCAGACGATTCATCAGATCTTTATATTCTTTTTCCGGGCGATCCTTTGTCTTGTGACAACATCCCGGACAGACTTTCTTTTCTTCCATGATATTCCTCCTGTCAAATAACCCCCTGGGGGTATATTCTCTAACTATTAATATATACCCCCTACAGGTATATTTCAAGTGTTTTTTAACAAAAAGTTACTGTTCATGCTACGTGCGGTTATTGTTTACATGTGCGCCCAGCAATAACAAAGAAGCTGTCATGGAACATTTCACAATTGTATCTATGTTCCATGCAGCTTCTCTGCAATTCATTATTTTGTTCGTTATTATATTTCCTGACAAATCTGTCTTATTCCACACTCTTCAGTGACTCAACCATGTTGATCTTCTTTAATTTAAAATACATCACTCCATTGACAAATAAGGAAAATGCCACTGTCAGCAGAAAGGCATACAGGAAACTTGGCGGGTCGATATTTCTTCCAAACATAACCGAATCAATCTCCACTGTCTCAACAATAAAGCGGTGCAGAATTTTTCCGATCAGCAATCCTGCCAGTGACCCGATCAATGTCAGCAGGATATTCTCTCTATAAACATAAGAAGAAACTTCCTTGTCATAAAATCCAAGCACCTTTAATGTTGCCAGTTCTCTCTTACGCTCTGTAATATTAATGTTATTCAGATTATACAGCACTACAAATGCCAGCATTCCCGCTGAAATGATCAATACAACAATCACGATATCCAGACTCTCCAGCATATGATCCACCTGCTTTTTCAGGCTTGTCGTATAGCTGATGCTGAGTGTTCCATCACACTTCATTACATTTTCGCCGACATCCTTTGCTTCCTCTGTTGTACGATCCTGGGTTCTATAATAAATTGAATTATAGGCCGGAGCCTCACCGAATGTCTTTTCATAGACTTCAGATGTCATATAGAGATAATGTCCCATATAGTTCTCACAGATTGCGCTGATCAAGACTGTTTTCTCTCCATCATCTGTATTGATTGTTAACTTATCACCGACATTGACTCCCAGCAATTTCGCTGCTTTTTCAGTCAGGATTGCGCCTTTATCATCCAGCGAATAAGTTTCCTTTGTCTTACGATTCCGGATCACAACAAACTTTTTGAATGCTTCCACATCTTTTGGTACATCTAAATAAACTTCCTGAGAAGACTCTCCTGAACTGACCTCAATATTTTTCAAAAGATTTTCTGCTGTCACTGATACATTCTTATCCGTATCCAGTTCTTTCTGAACCTCATTTCTCTCTTCTTCTGTCACATCTTCCTTTAAAATAACGTCTCCATCATAAAGCTGAATCTGTTCGTATTGAAGCGGAACGATTGCTGAAATAGAATCTTTTAATCCGAAACCAAACAACATCATACCCATACAACCACCAATTCCAAATACTGTCATGAAGAAGCGTTTTTTATATCTCACCAGATTACGCACGGTTGATTTCCATGTGAAATTCAGATTTTTCCAGATAAACGGAACTCGTTCCAGAAATACTCGTTTTCCCTGTTTTGGTGTCGGCGGACGCATCAATTCTGCTGCCTGCTCCCGTAATTCTTTCATACAGGAGAACAGTGTTGCGATTACTGTACATGCAAGTGCCGCTGCACATGCTGTTACAGCATAATACAAATTATACGGAATCACAACATCATTCATATGGCGATACATGATCTTATATGCCGTGATGATAATATAAGGAAGTATCTTTTCTCCAATCAGAATTCCAAAAACTCCACCAGTTAACGTCGCAAGGATCGCATACCAGAGATATTTTCCAACAATTGAAGCATTCCCATATCCGAGAGCCTTCAAAGTACCGATCTGCGTTCTCTCCTCCTCTACCATTCGTGTCATTGTTGTCAGACTGATCAATGCTGCAACAAGGAAGAAAATGAGTGGGAACACTTTACCGATTGCCCGCATACGATCTGCATTATCTCCATATCCACTGTATTCTGTCAGATTGTTCCGATCATAGACATACCACTTTGGCTTTTCAAGATCATCGATCTTCTGCTGTGCTTTCGCAAGCTCTTCTCTTGCTTCTGTGATCTGCCGCTCTCCATCCTCAATCTTCTTCTGAGCTTCTATACGACCTTCTTCATACTCGGCCCAACCGTCTTCCAGCTCCTTTGTTCCGCTGCTTAACTGCTGTTGTGCCTCCTCAATCTTCTTCTGTCCCTCACTGATCTGCTGCCATCCGCTGTCTATCTGCTGCTGACCGGATGTAATCTGTGCCTTTGCCTGATCTATCTGCCGGCTTGCTGTGAGGATTGCAGCATCCCCCTGCATCAGCACATCCGTCAGTTTCTGTATATTATCCTGCAATACCGGAATGCCCGCTTCAATCTGGGATATCCCGGCTTCAACAGCTGGAAGTCCTTCATTGATCTGCGTTAATCCGGCTTCGATCTTCGCCTGGTTTTTCTGAATCTCTGCTTCGGCAGTCTCCGCCTCCAGTTCCATTTTATCCAGATTTGCTTTCAACTCAGTCAACTGCTCTTCCATTGCTGTTTTTTCAATTTCCAACTGTTCCAACTGAGCTTTTAATTCCGGATCTTCTTCTCCTGCTTCCTGCTTTCTTTCATATTCTTCTCTCAGTGTCTCATAGTTCTGCAAAAGAAGTTCATACTGTGTATTTAATTCTTCATAGGACTGTTTCAGCGGCTGATAAATCTGCTGATACACGGACTGATAGTCTTCTGCCTGTTGCTGCAATTCTTCCTTTGCTTTCAGAAGCTCGTCTTTCTTTTGCTGCATCTGTGTCTGTTGCTCTAAAAGTTCTTGTCTCTGATCTTCCAGACTTTTCTCCTGCTCTTTCAGTTGTGCCAGCTGATTTCTTAGTGTTGTAAGTGCAATCTGTTTTTCACTAAGTTCCTGTGCTCCCTGTTCAACTTGTGCTTTTGACTGATCCAGTTCCTTTTGTTTTGATATCAGAAGATTTCTTGACTGCTCCAGTTCAAGTTTCGAAGCTGCAAGCTGATTTCTGCCTCGTTCAAGCTCTTTCTGCGCTGCATCAAGTTTCTCTCTTGCACTTGCAAGTTCTTCTTCCGCCTCTTCTTTTCCATCCGCCAGATCCTGCTCTGCCTGATCTAACTCTTCTTGTGCTTCATCCACTTTTTCCTGCGCTGTCGAAACAATCTCATCATATCTGGCCTGTTCTCTTTCCGCTTTAATTGCCTCAACCTTTTTCAGCACAGAGTCCACATGTTCTTCATATTCTTTCGTAAATGCAGTCGCTTCCTTTGCACCTTCAACCTGCACTGTAATCTCTGTATACACATCTAATGAAAATGCTTTCTCCGGGACGCAAAGAAAGGCACTGACACTTCCATTTCCGATCGTTGTACTGCCTCTGTGAAATGCAATATACTCCGGACTGCTGACCGTACCAACAATGGTAAATGTATCTGTCTTAAGCGTATCTTCCAAAGAATCTGAAGTCCCACTCGATAATATGATCTTATCCCCAATCTTCAGATTCTTTCCATCTAGATAATCTGCATCTACAACACATTCATTTTCCTTTTCCGGAAGCCTGCCTTCTTCTAACTGAACTTGATTCATCTTATCCTGGAGCGCCATAACATGAACTGCTACCTGGTTTCCCTGAATCGTACAAAGTACATCTGTTGCATAGCTTCCTTCTGCATCCAATACACCATCTACAGCACGAATTGCATCCAGATCATCTTCTGTCAGTCCCATTGTACTCATTACCTGAATATCCATCAGGTTCTTCTCATCGAAATATGCATCTCCCGAATATCTCATATCCGGCTCTGATGCACGGATTCCGGAAAAGAATGCACATCCTATCGCAACAATAAAGAAAATGGATAAAAAACGTCCAAGACTATGACGGATCTCCATATAAAAGTTTTTTCGTAATGCTTTCTTCATCCACATCCCCTACCATTCAATTTCATCAATCGAAGTCGGATTCTCATTAGATTCCATTCTTGCTACCTGTCCATTTTTTATATGGATCAATCGATCTGCCATCGGCGCAAGTGCCTGATTATGTGTAATGATAATAACTGTCATTCCCTTTTCTCTACACATATTCTGAAGTAATTTCAAGATTGATTTTCCTGTATTATAATCCAATGCACCTGTTGGCTCATCACAAAGCAAAAGCTTTGGATTCTTCGCTAATGCTCTCGCAATGGAAACTCGCTGCTGCTCACCACCGGAAAGCTGTGCCGGAAAATTATTCTTCCGTTCCCCCAGACCAACTTCCTCCAAAACCGCCTGTGCATCCAGCGGATCTTTACTGATCTGCAACGCAAGCTCTACATTTTCCAATGCGGTTAGATTCGGTACAAGATTATAAAACTGAAAAACAAATCCGATGTCATCTCTGCGGTATCCTGTCAGCTGTTTGGAATTATAAGCTGTAATATCTTTTCCATCTACATACAGCTTTCCGCTTGTAGCTGTATCCATTCCGCCAAGAATGTTAAGCACAGTCGTCTTGCCTGCACCACTTGGTCCAACGATCACAACAAGCTCCCCCTGTTCAATCGAAAAGCTGATGTGATCCACTGCATGAATCTCAACTTCACCCATTTTATAAGTTTTCGTGATATCCTGCACTTTAACGAATTCCTTCATCTACATTCTCCTGACTCTTTTTTTCTTCTTCTGCATCTCTCCTGGCAATCAGTCTGTTGCTCTTTTCTTTGATTCTCTACAGACGCAGTTTCTCCCACTCTTCTCCTGCACCAAATGTCTCATGAAAACGTTCCGGAAGCGGTGTATCCTGGAATAATTTCTTCTGATACTGTACGATCAGACTCGCAGCTAACGGCACTGCGCCTGAATATTGCCGCTTCAAAACCTTACAATATTTCTGACATAACGGATCTGGCTTTACGCTCATCACGATGTCATGCAATGAGTCATATTTTCCCACTGCCTTCATCCCAAGAAACA
>OQVZ01001076.1_pt1 | contig 10248 bp, 5 predicted proteins | sample 1691571 | NCBI WGS metagenome assembly OQVZ01 (sample SAMN03418261, study PRJEB22391) | human gut metagenome | biome: human-gut; feature: organic feature; material: feces | host: Homo sapiens | place: Tanzania | collected 2013-01
TCGATCATCCTCCGTTGTGAACTCGATCTACCTTCGTTAACGAAGCGGAGGCATAGCGAAGGCATAACGAAGGTATAACGAAGGTATAACGAAAGCATAATGGAGATGTATCGAAGAGCGAATGAAGAAGGAACGAGGGGAATTATAGTTGAACTCATCGCTTTATAGTTACATTTCAATTCCATAAAGACGATTAGAACTGTTGCATCACGTCCTTCGAGGATAGAAAAACGTTTATTTCAATCCCATAAAGGTACGATTACATTAGTGTCCCGTTAAAATCGGGACACTAATGTCTTAAATATGATTGGCAAAATCTCTTATCTTCTTTATCAAATCATTTATGGTTATAGCTCCATACAGGGGATTATTATCAAATACCATATAATAGCGATAATTTCCTCCAGCTGCATTAGCCCAGGTTCTTCCAAGCTCCAATTTTCGTGAGCTATCAGAATTATCTCGGTCATCGCCCTTGGTCTCAACCAGCAGAATTTGACCTGATCTCAGTTTTACGATAAAGTCTGGATAATGGTTGATGAAACCATTTATGAAATATCCTTTGCCTCTTTCCTGGTTTCTGTGCCAAAATTCTACATTATCATCATTAGCTATAGCACTTATAACTTTTGATTCAAATCCATTTACATTGTCTTCCTCCTTATACAAACCCTTTTGGACTCCGACCATTTTATTTGTAACAGCAATATGTTTAGGAAGGCTATATGTTAGTGATTTGCCAATTTTTATCCTTCCTATGTCTAACCAATCCTTAAAAGTCTTATGACAATAAGAATTCATTATAGACTTTATTTTCAATTTAAAGGCTTCGGTTGTTTGTAATTGGAAAGTAATGAGGTCTTCAATTGCATTATTATCAAGATTTTTGATGCAGTCATAAATATAGTCTAACACCATTTTCTCAGACAACTCTTGCATGTTAAGACGCTTCGCAATGGTACTTGCCAACTGTCTCTTTTTCCCATCTGGCGGTATTGACAGTAGTTGTTGTTTAATGCTTTCCAATTGCTTCATGTTCAACTGTTTGTGAATGGGGACAGAATCAGATCCATCAGTGTTGTCTGATACTAAATCTATTTGCTCCATTTCAACAGAAGAACGTGTGAAATCAATTTTATGATCTTCTATACTTAAATCCAACCCCTCTAACAAATCAGATTTCTCAACCTGAGAGTATCCGGTTTCACTACCGAACAATCCAATGTTCTCTACTTTTTGAACAAATACTGGAAGTGTAACATCTTTTACAGCTTCTGCAAAAACTGCTTTTATAGGATAGTTGTTGTTCATATCTGTTACTTGCACAACAGGATCGTTGCTTTCGCCTTCATTCTCTGCAATAAATTCATTATAATTATTACTTTGCTTTAATGCTGATTCCTCCAGTTTTTGGGTTATATCACCATTATTATTACCGTTTGAGTCAACACTACGTTTAATAACATTGACCTCAATCCCTTCAATATCATCTTCTTGATGATAATCCGTAGTTGTATATGAAGAACCTCCAGAGTTGGATGGTGCGGAATAAACGTCTGTAGGAGTACTAACAAACAGCGGATTTGAAAACAAAGAGGGCTCTTCTTTTTCCTCTTCCTTATTAATTTCTGCTTGGCTGTCGTTAGCTACTCTGAAATCACGTTTACTAAATCCTGCGTTGTTCAGACTTTCAACAATTCTCTTCAATGTTTCTTGAAAATCAGCCTGACAAGTGAATACATAGGACAGATTTAGTAATTCCGTTGGTTGTTGCTTTGCATAAGGCAAACGCAAAACTCTACCCAAAATCTGTTCTACATCTATTTTTGCAGACTTATTTGCTAAAGACGCAAGAATGTAAGCAAACTGACAATCCCATCCCTCTTTCAACGCATTAACGGTTATGATATATCTAACCTCACAATTATCACTCATGAGGTCTATATTCTTAATCTCGTCGATTTCTGCGGTTTTTATTTTCACCTGTTCTTCTGGAATGCCACTTTCTATGAGTTTTGTTTTCAACTTTTCAAAGTTAATGTTGTCGTCAGAAGTTCTAGGTTGTGCTTGAAAAAGCACTATTGGGCGTATGTACTTTGTTTTCTTCTCCTTTTGCTGTTTTTTTGCTTTTTCTTCCAAGCTATGCTGAAGCAATATGGCATTTGTAATTACGTCTGTTGTAGATTTATGGTTATAAACAATCACAGGTAGTTTAACCATATTTTCAATTTTTAATTGCATTGCATCCACAAAACTAATAATATTGCTATTATTTTTGGGGGTTGCTGTCAAATTAAAGATGAAACTTGGATTAATCTCCTTCTTCAAATCTATACGCAAGTCTGATGATTCAAAATTATGGCTCTCATCTATAACCATTACAGGATTAAGCTGAGCGATAACTTGTAGCAAAGAAGTTTCGTCTGCATTTGCAAGCATCTTATCATTGTATGTATATGAAGAAACGTGCTCTGCCAGGTTCTCGTTCTCACGTCTTGACTTACGTCCTTCTTTGCTGTTGGAAGCGAAAGACTGTACGCTAAGAACCAAAATAGTCAGGTTTTCTTTAAGTTGTGAGGGATGAATATTCTCACCAGCCAACGCTGACTCCTTGTTCACTATCTGCACTTTGCTTCCAAAATCAACATCAAGCGCATGACGATATGGATGGTTAGGATTACTTAGGTTATTGTAGGTTTGTTTGAGGATAGGGTCACTCGGTACAAACCATACAACAACCTTCGGCTTATTGTCAGAAAATTTTTGGAGAATGTGTTTGAGCGACTTACATGCAAGGAATGTCTTTCCACCTGCTGTTGGCACCTTAATAGTAATATTAGGCACACCCTTTATTTCATCATTATACGGTCGCAGATAATCACTCTCTATAGAATCTACAGAGACCCCTTTGTTTTCCCAATATGAACGAAAAGCAGCCTTTATAGTGGGTTGCTTCTCCAATTCCTCAATATACATATCCAAATCCTCAAGGACAGTTTGTTGATATTTCTTTAGTTCCATATTTAGAATCTCTTTATTTCACTTGATATTTTTTTGAACACAATATTATACTTAGCGAGAGTTTCCTTACTCAAAGTACAGCAGTTTGCATATATTATATATTGCTCTGCTTTCTCTGTAACTACCTTTCCTAAAGTTGACTTACTTAGTGTTGTAATGGCATCTTTCTCATAGTAGAAATAATAGCCCACTCCATCTACTGTATCAAGGAGATATTTTGTTTTAGGACTTCGTTCTCTCGTAAGATATGAGCGAGTTTCGGTATAGAAAACATATTCCCTAACCTTATCTTCGTCAACAGCCGAGTTGATATTTCCGTCTTTATCAAAAATTGGATTCCCCAATTCATAGAAATCGAAAGAACCACCAAGCCCTGGCATATACCCATCATATACCTTAGTTCCTTTAACTTTAAGGCAATTATCCTCGATCTTTGGTTTACTTATCTTATCATATTCTTCTTGATGTTCAACAATGGCCGCTTTAGCTTTTTGTTCCAAAAGATCAAACTTTCGCAAATTTGCCATAGTGAGTTTCTCTGAAAAAACATCTGTTTCTTTTTTGCCTTTATAATTATATCCTGTTATAACCTTCTTTGTGCGCTCTGCAGTTAATGTATCTGCATAGTCCATTAGCTCTACAAGAATAAATTTTCGATTTCCTTTGTCTTCATTATTTTGAGCTAATACAGCATGAGCAGTAGCACCACTTCCTGCAAAACTATCCAATATGATAGAATTTCTATTTGTCGCAATTTTTATAATATGTTGAATTAATTCAACTGGTTTAGGTGTTCCAAAAGGGGCCTGTTTATTGAATATCTTCTTTATAAATTTTTTTGCTTCCTCAGTGGTTGATACATCTTTAGCGAACAGCATTGTTTCAGGAACTAATCCTCTTTCTTTTTCGTAGAGATATGTTTTAATTCTGGGGGCATTACTTCCATTAGCTCCTAACCAAATATGACCATTTGCGACTTCTTCAGCCATCTTTTCTTGTGTATATACCCAACAACGTCCAGCTGGCAATTCGTGAACAGTGCCATTAGGAGATACAAAAGTATAAATTTGGCTTTCTGTAGCATGTCCTGCCTGTGCATGAGCAGGGTCGGATTTCCATGGGCCATTAGGGTCATTATCAGGATTAGAATATCTTGACAAAGCTTCTGCTGTCATGTTCAGCATATTCAGAGAACGTTCTTTTTGCTTTTTGCATTTAGCATAACAAAGAATATAATCATGTCTTACAGAAACTTCTTTGCGATTTTCTCTATTTTTTCTTTTCTCCCAAATAAAGTTTGCTATAAAATTACTTCTTCCAAATATATAGTCACATAAAACTTTAAGATAGAAACATTCATTGTCATCAATAGAAATGAAAATGGTTCCATCATTAGAGAGTAATTTGTAAAGCAACATAAGACGAGGATAAATCATGCATAACCACTTATCATGCCTTGTTAAATCCTCTCCTTCTTTTCCAACAACATTATTCAGCCAATTCAATATATGTGGATCATTAACATTATCGTTATAAACCCAACTTTCTTCGCCAGTATTGTAAGGTGGGTCTATATAGACACAGTCAATCTTTCCCTCAAATTCAGGCATGAGAGATTTCAATGCTTCAAGATTATCGCCATGAATAATCATGTTGCCACTATGTGTTTCAGACTTGTCTTTTAGATCATCGGATCTAAATCCATACTTATGTTCCAAAATACGATATGGTACATCTAAGTGATGATTTACGACTTTGTCTTTTCCTATCCAATTTAATGTAGGCATAAAGCTGTTTTTTCGGTTTAATTAATCTCTTGGATAAACTTCTAACAGGTAAGAATTTTTGCTAAATATAGAAAGAGTCGGTTGCTGATTCTTTTATGCCAAGTCAAACTCAACCCATTTTAGTCTGTCCCTCATATTTAATATCTTAAATTATAATGCAAAGATATGAAATTTTATCAATTTATTAGAAAACACGGAGTCTCTTGTTTTCGATATGTTTCTTTTACCTATGATTCCTATATCAAATATTGATTAATATACAAAAGAAAACAGCGTTTCTTGCATAACCCAATTCAAAATAGGTATGCAAGAAACGCTGCGGATAATTATCCGCAAAGGATAACTCTATTACCTTATACTCCCTGTTGCATCAAAGCATAGGCAAGCCTTTGCTGCAAAATCGCTGTGTGAGTGTATGGCGGATTGTGGGAACATTTAGGTGCAGAACGGATAGTAGGAACTTTATGCATTCTTTGCAATGTCAGTTCTCGCCAAGCCTCTCAACGATGCTCAAATCGTGCGAGGCGTTTTTTGTTTATAAGCATTTTCAAACCGTTACAATTTGTAACGTATAGCTTGCAGAATTGAATTTGTATACCAAGCTGGTGGACTTATGCTACTAACGGATGCGCTTCTATCTGAATATATAATATTTTGTAAAAAGTTTATGAAAATTTTGCATAATGCATGATAAGTATTAATTTTGTAATTGATAAAATAGCATTTGAAATGACGAACTTCGACAAACAGAAACTGACAGAGATTTTACTATACATCTTGAACAAAACAAAAGGGTTAGACTATTACCATGTGTTCAAGGTAATATATTTTGCTAATATTTCATATTTGGCAAAATATGGATTTCCTATGGTTTCTGACGAATTCTGTGCATTGCCTGATGGACCAGTACCTTCAGTTCTTTATAATTGTATAAAGGGTGACCCACAGTGTGATAAAGAATTGCAAGCAATGATAAACAGTTCCATTTCTAAAGGAACTGACGATGCTTATTATATGCTTGAAGCTAATCGTCAACCAGATGTTGAGTACCTGTCAAAAGCAGATATAGAGGCTTTAGATAAGTCTATCTGTGAGAACGTAAATCTTCCATACGGTGAGTTACGTGCAAAATCACATGGCGAAGAATGGAAACGTGCTTATGCACAGCAGGGACGTAAGGTCATGGATATTATTGGCATGGCAAAAGATGGTATGGCATCCGATGATATGATAGAATATATAAAGGACAATCTATTGGTGGAGGCTGCTTTGTCATGACTAATCTTGGAGATTTATTAGGGAATATGGCTGACAAGTTAGCACAAGAAAACCTTAATGTCGGAGATGTTCACTTACTCAACCTTGACCAAAAGAACGGTATTACTCCCAAGGCAGGAGATGCTGCACGCAATAAATTCTTTATCATCCTTGGTTTTGATAATGAAGGAAATGTTATTGGTGGATTAGTAATAAACTCAAACATCAATTATAATTTGCCCGCAACAGTTACAGACTATCAGTTACCGGTAACGGTTGAGCAGTTTCCATTTTTGGAGCACAACTCGTTTATAAACTGTTCAAAAATTATTGTGGCAAAGAGAAGTAAATTCAATAAAAGTACTTATCGTGGCGAAATCTCAGATACGGTGATAGAGCTGATTATCAATACAGTAAAAGAGAGTCCAACCGTAAATAAGAAGCAGCTAAGAGAGTTTGGTATTATATAAGATTATTGGCTTTGTTATATGCATTATTTTCGAAGAAGATTTTCCTCTCATTTCTTTACCAATCCCAGTTGTCTTTATACCTTTGTCGCTGAAACATCAAGGGCAGTTTTAATATCTGCACCAACCGAGCACGACAGCTACGGTTGGTGCAGACACGATTATTTTAAGACACGCAACATATTAGTCATTGAACGATAATGAAGACAACTAATGCGTCGCCTTCCACCATGCAGTCTGCTTCTTTGTATTAATGGCAGATGAATTTTTGGACGGGTCGCTAATTGTTAGTCCTGAGAATTCGTTTACTTTCAATTCCTTTCCGTCATAAGCAGAGTAGATATAATCTGTACAACCCTTGTATGGTACAAGTTCGTTCATCAATGAGCTGAACTGCTCCTTTGCGCCTTCATCGTCGGCACACAGAGCATTGACATAGCTGCCGAAGTCGAAGTAGACAGTAGGTGTGCGGTGTCCGGCATCCAGGTCCTGAACCTTGCTGTCGGCATCGGTCAATTCCTCGTGCGATGCGTTGATGTGTCTCATCAGTGCCGCCATCTGTTCTACATATTTGCAGTTGGTTACGCCAATAGTGCCGTATGGGCTATTATATGATTTGTAGAAGTTGATGAATTCTTTAGCCAGCGAAGCATAGTCAGGTTCAACACCAATGATGTATTTTAATATTTTGTGATATGGCATGCCATATGCCATCATCTCGCTTGTTGACGCAATAAGATAATTGGTCACTTCACGCAAGTCGTAAGCCACTTCAACAGTCGACATATAGCAATCGTCGAACAGTATGTAGTTCATCGACATATTTGCGTTCTTCAAGCCGTTTACCAAGTCAGAAATATTGATTTGGTATTTGCTTCCGCCAAACCATCTTGTGCTACGGGTGCGGGATGGCATCCATCCTTCGCCATGACATCCCACAATCATTGAGTATTGAACACTTGCAGGCGCATACTTCTTCACGTCACCAAGTATTGAGCTGATGCCTTCGGCTGTCGAGTATAAGGCATAGTCGTATGTCTTCACTGTGTCGCGTCGGCATGTGCCATTCTCGTAGCCGATGTTGATAAGGTGGCTCTCCTTATAATCTTTCGATATGAAAACAATCAGATGGGTATCGCCCAATCCTTCATTCTCCTTTATGACTTCCTCCATTTCGTTGATGTTGTTGAGCAGAGAGTTGTATAATGGATTTGTGTCGCCCGTATATGGCATAAAAACAAATACAGTATTTGCTGCTGTCGTAGGAACGAATGGCTTGGGTGGAGTAGGGCCGTCGGGATCATCGCCACCGCAAGATGCGAGGGTGATAATGGAAATTAGTAGGAAGAAGAAATGTTTAAGCATATAGTAAAAAGAGATAAAAGCCCCACCCCCAGCCCCTCCCCCGCAGGGAGGGGAGCGGTATGTTCTGTAGCTCAAATCCTTTATGGTGTTTCATACACTCAGGATTTCATCTATTGTAGATTTCTTTATCTAACAAAGCATATCACTCCCCTCCCTGCTGGGGAGGGGCTGGGGGTGAGGCTTTTTTTGTTATTTATTAATTTATTTATTTCTCAAAGCTGCAAGCGATTCTTTCAGCGCAGCAATCTTCTCTTCAGAGTCGCTCTGCTTCTTGCGCTCCATAGCTACGACAGCCTCGGGAGCGTGAGCCACGAACTTCTCGTTGGCGAGCTTCTTCTTCACACCGGCGAGGAAGCCTTCGAGGTGCTTGAGCTGAGCCTCCTGCTTCTCGATCTCGGCAGCCACGTCGATGAGGTCGCCCAGAGGCACGGCAAACTCGTCGGTGCCTACCATGAATGCCGAAGCGGTGGGATCCTTCTCAGCCACAACGTTGATGGCAGAAAGGTTTGCCATCTTGGTGATGACAGAGGTGTAGGCCTCAAAGTCGTTCTTGCCGACAACCTGCAGTGTGAGAGCGTCCTTGTTGGGGATGTTCTTCTGGTTGCGTACTGTACGCACGCCACCCACAATCTGCTTAACGCTTTCGATAGCGTTGGCGATATTGTTGTCGTCCTCGGTAGGAGCATCAAGCTTCAGTTCGGCACGCATGATAGACTCGCCGTTGTTGCGGTCGTAGATGTGCTGCCACAATTCCTCGGTGATGAACGGCATGAACGGATGCAGCATCTTAAGCAGAGTCTCGAAGAAGGCGAGAGTCTGATTGTATGATGTAGCATCGATAGGTGAGCCATAAGCCGGCTTAACCATCTCAAGATACCAGCTTGAGAACTCGTCCCAGAACAGCTTGTAAACAGCCATCAGCGCCTCAGAGATACGATACTTAGAGAAGAGGTCGTTCACCTCGGCATTGGTCTGCTTCAGCTTAGCCTCAAACCACTTGGCTGCAATAGCGTTAGCCTCAGGCTGCTCACCCTCAGCCACCTGCCAGCCCTTAACGAGTCGGAAGGCATTCCATATCTTGTTGTTGAAGTTACGTCCCTGCTCGCAAAGGCTCTCGTCGAAGAGAATGTCGTTGCCTGCAGGAGCCGAAAGCATCATACCCATACGTACGCCGTCGGCACCATATTTCTCGATAAGACCAATCGGGTCGGGCGAGTTGCCGAGACTCTTTGACATCTTGCGTCCGAGTTTGTCGCGTACGATACCAGTAAAGTAAACGTTGCGGAAAGGCACGTCCTTCATATACTCCTCGCCAGCCATAATCATACGGGCTACCCAGAAGAAGATGATGTCCGGACCTGTTACGAGGTCAGAAGTGGGATAATAGTACTTAATCTCCTCGTTGCCAGGATTGTTGATGCCGTCGAACAGCGAGATAGGCCAGAGCCATGATGAGAACCATGTGTCGAGAGCGTCCTCGTCGTGAACGAGCTGGTCGGCTGTGATGTTCTCATAGCCCTCAATCTTGCGGGCCTCTTCAAGAGCTTCCTCCTTAGTGAGTGCTACAACGTACTTCTCTTCTTCGCCTTCGGCAGTAGGAAGGAAGTAAGCCGGGATGCGATGACCCCACCAGAGCTGACGTGAGATACACCAGTCCTGAATGTTCTCCAGCCAGTTGCGGTAAGTGGTTACATATTTTGTAGGGTGGAACTTGATCTTGCCTTCGAGCACTGGAGGCAGGGCGATGTCGGCGAAGTGTTTCATCGAGAGGAACCACTGCTTGCAGAGACGCGGCTCCACGGCTGTGTCCTGGTTGCGCTCTGAGTAGCCCACCTTGTTGTCATAGTCTTCAATCTTCTCCATCAGGCCAGCAGCCTTCAGGTCTTCAGCAATCTGTTTGCGCACATCCATGCGGTCCATGCCCACATACAGGCCGGCAGCCTCAGAGATGGTGCCGTCGGGGTTGAAGATGTCGATGGTCTCGAGGTTATGTGCCTTTCCAAGGGCGTAGTCGTTGACATCGTGTGCTGGAGTAACCTTCAGACAGCCTGTTCCGAACTCTATGTCCACATAGCGGTCCTCGATCACAGGGATCACGCGGTTCACCAGAGGCACGATAACCTTATGGCCACGCAGCCACTGGTTCTTCGGGTCCTTGGGGTTGATGCACATGGCGGTGTCGCCCATGATGGTCTCAGGACGTGTTGTGGCTACCACAGCATAGAAGCGTCCGTCAGCATCCTGGTGCAGCACCTCGCCCTCGCAGCCTGTAGGCACAACGGGGTTGGTGTCGGCATCAGCCACATAGTAGCGCAGGTTGAACAGATGGCTCTTCTCGTCGCGGTAGATAA
>OQVZ01001077.1_pt1 | contig 10248 bp, 15 predicted proteins | sample 1691571 | NCBI WGS metagenome assembly OQVZ01 (sample SAMN03418261, study PRJEB22391) | human gut metagenome | biome: human-gut; feature: organic feature; material: feces | host: Homo sapiens | place: Tanzania | collected 2013-01
TGCGCAGCGCGCCCCGATGAAGCTAGAGGGGTCGGCAAGGGCATCGATGGTTTGTGTCAATATGTGTTCGGTAGAGCTATTACTCATCTGTCGTATCAGCATGTTGCTATTAAGATGCAAAATTACAAATAATTATTGATTTTCCGACAACGCCGGAGGCAAAATCACACATATTTATATTTATTATGACTAAACTCGAGCCAGAAAGGGGCGATTTGGCCGACAGCCTCCATGCTTGCGCCATCGCCCAGTGGCCATAGATGGGTCCACTGACCACGTTCGGCAGACCACTGACCATCATCGGCAGATCACTGACCATCGTCGTCGGCTCGTATCAAATGATACGTGAGCTCGTGCCAATTGTCACGTGACCGCGTGACATACGATACGTGCTCACGTGACTTATGATACGAACCAGCAAAAATCATCAGCACGGCGACATCGGCAGCCTCAACAATCGCCATATCAATGCTTTACAAGAACCGCGACAAGGGCAGTCGCGCCGGGCACAAACACAAAAGCAAAAGAGGAAGCCTACCCTATCTCGGTGACTTCCTCTTTCATCGTGGTGACTCCGTTGGGATTACGAACCCATTTTGCAGCACACTATGTATCAGCCGCTTACGATATTTTTTATTTTTTTGGTATCATAAACAATTACTGCTTCTCCATAATATAGCATCTGTCCCATCCTCCACTCAGGTACAGCAGCATGGTAGTGTTGGTCTGGAAGACCACATCGCAGATAGAGTAGAACTCCGATTTCCTGTATAGCCTCATCTCGTCTTTTTCGCCGAAATGTACGGCATCCCATCTTGAGAAGTCGAATGAGTCCCTGATATTCCATTTATTAAATTCGTATGGTTTGTCCTCGTAATACTGCTGCTGTGTGGCCTCTCCCTGGTATGAGATGGTCTTGTCCTTGTTGAAGATGACATAGAAGTCTCCTTCAATCCTCAGTTTTGGCCTGTAGACGCCTGATGTCTCGAAGCCGCTTACGATTTTCCACTTACCCTCGCATTTCTTCACGAGTTCTTGAGTTAGTTGTTCACTGTTTGTGCCATTGTCATTAGAACATGACGAGAAAGCTACTGCGCACAATGCCGCGCAGATGGCGAATAAAACCTTTTTCATAATCTTCTATATTTTTATTCCGTTATCGTCGAGTATTTTCATTAGGATGCGTATAGTCTCGTTTTTCGCTTCCAAAATTGCGTTGAGATGCGAAATACTTTCTTTAAGAGATTCTATCTGCACTTTAAGAGAGTTTATCTCACCATCTCTTTTATTAATCATATCCAATGAGCCAGTATTTGACAGCAACTTTATAAGTTGGTCTAAATAAGGCGCCGGCTTTACATCAATTCCACCATGCTGCGTGTAGCTCGCCACTTTATTATTTGAGTAAGACGGGCTTCCCATCTCTCCAATACCACATTTTAACCAGTCATAGTTAACTCCAAAAGTCTTGCACACCTTTAGCACATCAGCTTCTGTTATGGAAACTTCCCCGCTGACTTTCCTTCCAACATTTGAAATATCTGCTAATTGAGCAAATCTCGACTTTGACAGACGTGTCGCTTTAATCACTTCAGATAGCCTCTTAATTAGTTCTTCGTTCTCTTTAGTAATCATTCTTTACATTTTAACTTAATTACTGTTTTACATTCAATATATTTGTTAATTATTACATAATTTACTCGGTAATTACCGTGTATTTACCGAATATTTACTATCTTTGCAATTGACAAGATGATAAACATAATGCCAAAAGCAGAGCGGGGCCGGGGTTCCTACCGACCTACGTACTTGAATACTACAAAGTTAGGTAGTTTTCTTGGTTCCGCAAAACTTTTTACAAAGAAATTTGCTAAAAACATTGTAAAAATGAAAACGAACAAGATAACCGCGAAGGACATCAGGGAGCTCGGAGCATACGGAACCCTCACAGCTCTTCTTCCATCCTACAGGCATTGCCGCACAGTCTGCAATGTAGTAAACTACGTGAGAAAATCATACCCCCGTGCCGACGGTCTGGGATACTGGACACGCATCAACGGCACCACCATCACCATCGGAGTGGGCGATGTAGAGCGCATCAACCGATGGATGACCATCGACGAGATAAAGGCACTTACGCCAAAGCTCTGATGGGCGCCTACGGAAGGCTAAGTGCGGTTCGATTCCGCACACCCAGCAATAACGGATAATCGTTTTTACACGTGAAGCGGCGGTGCAGTCCTCATCCAAACCATAAACAGATAGACCGGGCAACTATTTTACCGCTTCACCACCATAGCTCTTTGACATATTGGCACAGAAGAAGAAAGGCAGAAGACCACCTGCGAGACTGACAATCCATGACCAGGAGGTGTAAGCTGCCGAGTAACGAAAGACCTGTTAGCGTGATAGTACGATTAACGACAAATGAACTGCCTTATATATTATATATGGTAAGCAGAGCGAAAGGAAATCACAGTCAGGCATACACTATGGTGGATGGTTCAAAGCTGGAAGAACGCCGCACGCCGGAGACATTGGAGAGAGACACTCCACCACCATACCAGACACTTAGGTTAGTTTAGTATTAGTTATTAGTAAATTATTCATTATCAGAGAGCTGATAAAGCGTTTTATCTGGTCTATCGGCCCGCGACGGGTAGATAGTCCAGCTGTTTTATTCTTATTATAGATTGTTAATTTAGTCTTCGTGCGAAGGTCTGTGAAGATATTCGCATTTTTCAATTCACATTAAGAAAAATATGAAAGTAAAGAAAACCATCAAGATAGAAAGAACCTCAACGAGCTCGCATCACTTGACTGCGTCGAGAAAGCGACCGTCAAAGGCAATCAAATCACCGTAAGGCTCAAGAAAGAATACACCAAAGGCAGCAGGACACTCCACGGAGGCGAATACCTCGTCCAGTACGACTGCGGCCTCTACCAGAGATACGGAGAAGAAGCCATCCTGCGACTCGTAAATACACCTTAAGCATTATGATAATAGTATTAATTTCCACCGCCGTGACGGCATTGTCGTTTCTCGCCGCCGCCTGTGCAGCCACGCTATTCCTCGAATGGTATGAAAAAAGAGATAGATGAAGACCGCCTCCAGTATGTCCTCGAACACATCAACGACCGACCGCGCACGCAAGTAGCCAAGGCAGCCGGCATATCACTCTCCATGCTCTATAGCATAGTCCGCGAACACAATGGCCAACTCGACTACAGACTCTGCCGCGCCCAGGACGACATCACCCGGCGCATCACCGAGCTTTACCCCACCCACACAGGCAGCGAGTGCGCCAAGATGCTCGGACTGGCAAGAAGCACCGTCATCAGATGGGCAAGAAGACTCAACCTGCAGCACACACCAGAGACACAGCAGCGCATCAGCGAAGAACGCAAGCAGACACTCGCCAGATGCCGCGAGAACATGGACATCCAGAAGCGCGTACGCACCTGGAAGAGGCACCGGCGCATGGACGAAATCAGGTTCATGTCAGGACTGAAACAGAACACCCGCTTCCGCATGAAGATATACCCCAAGAGAGTATACACAGCCATGTACTACCTTTGCTGCAAATACGGCTACGTATTCTCCGATTACGACTACTTCGCCCTCATCCGCCCACACGGACGGGTAAGGCAGAAGACGGAGGAGTACTTCGCAGCCAAGTACAAAATCAAATTCAAGGACAAGGACAATGCTTACACGCCGTGAAATCAAAGCGATAGCCGAAGAGATTTGCCGGATTTTGAAGACCTATGAAGACCCGCCCGAGCAATTCCTCAATGTCAGCGAGGCGGCTTCATTCCTCAGCGTCTCCAAATCATACATCTACCACAATCTCGACAAGATACCACACATCAGGAAGAACCGCAGCATCAGGTTCTCACGTAATCAACTCACACATTTTATAAAACAATGACACAACAGACAAAACACATCGGGCGCTTCTTCGAGGTGCTCGCCGTTACACGCGACACCGAGAGCAACGAAAAGAAGAGACAGACCTACATCGTAGAGGCATCCTCATTCAGCGAAGCCGAAGACCTCGCATGCAGCGACCTGCCAGTAGAAAGCAGAGAAGACGACATCCGCACCATCCGACGCGCCAACTTCGTCGAAGTCTACACATCCGAGCGCGACTCCGACGACCGATACTTCCGCTGCAAAGTGAAGATGGTCACCGTCAACGACAACACAGGACGCGAGCAGACCGCCACCCTACGCTACCTCATCAACGCCGACACCACCAACACCGCACAGCACTACCTCGACAAACTCATGCAAGAGACAGCCATCCAGTGCGCCACATCATCAATCGTAGAGACACCCATCATCGACTGCATATTCAAATAAACAAAAAATACAATTATGGAAGAACAACTCAATGACTATGAGATAATGCAAGTCTCCCACGACACCAGCATTATCGCCGTCGACGCCGTAGAACGCGCCAACGTAGACTCCCAGGTAGCCACCGCCAAGCAATACCCGCGAGACATCAAGCGCAGCATCACCAACTCCATCGTAATGGCCACCATGGACTACGACACAGCCAAGAGCTGCGGCTACGCACTCCCACGCGGAGGCAAACCCATCACAGGCCCGTCAGTCCACCTCGCCAAGCTCATCGTTTCCAACTTCGGAAACATCCGGGCCGAAGCCAAGGTAGTCCGAATCACCGACAAGCAAGTCATCAGCCGAGGCACATGCTGGGACCTTGAAAACAACGTCGCCACAGCCTTTGAAGTCAGCCGCTCCATCGTCGGCAAAGGAGGCAAGCGCTTCTCCGACGACATGATAACCGTCACCGGCAACGCAGCCAACGCCATCGCATACCGCAACGCAGTCTTCGCCGTCATCCCCAAGGCCATCACCGACAAAGTCTACAAGGCAGCACAGGCATTCATCACAGGCGACCTCTCCGACGAAGACCAGCTCATCCGACGACGCCAGAAGTGCATAGACTTCTTCCGCAACGAATACGCCATCACCGAGCAGGAAGTCATCATGCTCTGCGGCAAGCAGACCGTCAACCAGATTGGAGCCTCCGAGATAGCCCTGCTCCTCGGCATCACCCAGTCACTCAAAGACGGCGACACCACCGTCGAAGAAGTAATGAAACCCTACCGCAAGGAAGAAAACAGAAAGACCATAGCCGAGAAAGCAGCAGAAGCAGCAAAGGCACAAAAAGAAAAGGAGGAAAAGAAATGAACGAAATTTCCATCATCAACAAGTCCACACTGCTCGGACGAGAAATCAACATCTACGGTACACCCGACGAACCGATGTTCCTCGCAAAAGATGTAGCCGAATGGATAGAACACACACAACCCTCAAAGATGGTTGACAACATCGACGAAGACGAAAAGCTGATAGGAACAATATTCCTCTCAGGTCAGAAACGCGAAGCCTGGCTCGTCACCGAAGACGGACTCTACGAAATCCTAATGCAGAGCCGAAAGCCCATCGCCAAGCAATTCAAGAAAGGAGTCAAGGAAATCCTGAAGACCATACGACACACAGGAGGATACATCGCCACCAACGGCGACGAGACCGACGAACAGATATTCGCAAAAGCCATCCTCATCGCACAAGAGAAGATTAAAAACCGCGACAAGGTCATCAAGGAAATCCAAGACCGTCGGCAGCAAGACGCGCCACTCGTCACCTTCGCCAACGCCATCATCGGAAGCCAGAAGAGCTGCCTCATCGGCGAACTCGCCAAAATACTCACACAGAACGGATACAAGATAGGACAAAACCGACTCTTCGAGTGGCTACGCACCAACGGATACCTCGGCTCCAAGGGAGAAAGATACAACATCCCCAACCAGCAGTACATCGAGAAAGGCATCTTCGAACTCAAAAAAGGCATCCGAAGCGGCAACGACGGAGTCATCGTCAACACCATCACCACCAAAGTCACACCCAAAGGACAGCAATACTTCATCCTCAAATTCCTACACTCATGATAACCACCGACATCACACAGCGCAGCCTACAATGGCACCGCATGCGCACAGGACACTTCACAGGCTCCAAGATAGCCGACCTCATGAAGGCCGGACGCAAGAAAGACGAACCCTGGTCCGACACAGCTAAAGCATACATCTACCAGGTAGCCGGAGAACGAATGTTCAACCCAGACTTCCTCAACGACGACGACGTATTCCAAGACTACATCGACCAGACATCATTCACCACCAAAGCCATGACCTGGGGACGCGAACAGGAACAGGCAGCCATCGACCTCTTCCACACACTCAACTACCCCGAAGCACAGATACTATCCGTATCATCATGCACCCACGACACCATACCATACTTCTCAGCCTCACCCGACGGCATCCTGCAAGAGATAGGAAGCGAAGAAGTCAGGATAATCGAAGTCAAGTGCCCCAACATCAACACCTACATCAAGTACCGCACACTCATCCACGATGCCGTATCGCTCAAAGAAACCGAGCCAAAGTACTACTGGCAGATGATGGCCGAAATGAGCTGCACAGGAGCCACATCAGGCATATTCATCACCTACTGCCCATGGCTCACCAAGCCACTCCACACAGCCACCGTCACACGCAACGACGAAGACATCCACCTCATGGAGCAAAGAGTAATACTCGCCAACACATTAATCGAACAAATCATAAAACAATGAACTTTACAGGAAAAATCACCTACGTCTCGGAGATAGCCAGAGGAACCTCCCAGAACGGCAAAGAATGGGCATCCATCGATTTCGTAATCACCAACGAACAAGACCGATACCCAAGCTCCATCTGCCTGCGCATATTCGGAGAAGAACGCATCAACGAACTCGCACCAAAAGTCGGAGAAAACGTCACAGCCGATTTCGACATCGACGCCCACGAATACAACGGCCGATGGTACAACCAGCTCACAGCATGGCGCATCACCCGCCCCAGCCAACCCACCACACCACCACAGCAGACATATCCACCACAGCAGACAGCGCCGCAGCCACAATTCCCACCACAGCAGCCAGCGCAACAGCCCACACAGGACGACCTGCCATTCTGACACAACCTATGATATACAACCTCGCCAACGACCTTGAAGAGCGAACCTTCGCTCTCAGGGTCGAACGCCTGAAAAGCCAAAAAGCAATGGTAGAGCTCACCGAGAAACGCCCACGCTCACTCCGGCAGAACGCATACTGCCACCTCGCCATAGCCTACTTCGCACTGCAAATCGGACTACCACCCTCAGAAGTCAAAGACGCATACTTCAAGGCCCACTGCTCACCCGACATCTTCTCCCGCACACGCTTCGACCCAATACTACACACACAGCGCACCTACCTGCGCTCCACAGCCGAAGTCACAACCGAAGAGATGACCACAGCCATAGACCGGTTCCTCCAATTCGCAGCCGAACAAGGCATATACATAGCACCGCCAGACCAGCACATAGCACTACTCCACATGCAGCACGATGTCGAACAAGCCAAAAGATACCTATAATGTTCATTCACGACGCCCTGTTCCGAAAAGTAGCAGACCCAGCCACCATGAGCATACTCATATACCTCATATCGCTGGCCGACGAAAACGGAGACATACACACCACCTACACAGACATAGCCAAAGCACTGCTATACAGCCGCTGGAAAGTATTCGATTCAATACACAGACTTGAACAACTAAAAGCCTTATGTATAACAAAGAAAATTGGCACACCAAACGACCACCAAACGACCACCAAACGGCAATCAAACAAAAAAAGCGTGATAACCATTTGTAATATAAATAGTTACAGAAAAGACCAAACGACCACCAAACGACCACCAAACGATAAGCAAACGCAAGTCTGCACAAAAACACAACAAAAAACCACACCCCCCACACCCCAAACCACAAGATACTTCGACAACGAAAAAATGAACCAAGCCATAACCACATGGCTCGAATACAAAAAAGAAAAAAAACAGACATACAAACCCATAGGCATCACAAGACTCAAGAAAAAACTACTCCAAATGGCAGCAGGAGACCCAGACACCATGCTCGCCATAGTCGAAGACTCAATAGCCAACAACTATTCAGGACTATACGACACACGACAAAGCACCGACCCAATGGACACAGGAGTAATACTCCACACCCCACCCTATCACGACCCAAAAGAAGGAGGATGGTAACATGACACAACAACGATACAACTTCCACAACCTATACACACGCTTCGACGACCAGTTCACACCCCCACTGCCCAGCCACGTCAACATCCACATACCAGACGCCGAACAACGGCTAAGAGCAGGGCTCGACTACTTCGTCCGGCAATTCACCTGCGGCTTGCAACACGCACAATGGCACGAAGAAAACTACCGCCCAATAGTCCAGTGGATGACCAACAACCACGGTAGAGGGCTCCTCCTCACAGGCACATGCGGACTCGGCAAGACACTCATCGGCAAATACATACTCCCACTACTCATCAGAGACACCACCCGGCGCATCGTCAACATCTTCACAGCAAGAGACCTACAGGCACGACCCGACGAAATCATGCAGTACCACCTCATCTACATCGACGACATCGGAACCGAAAACACCACCAACATCTTCGGCAACAAGCGGCAGCCACTCGCCGAACTCGTAGACCTCGCCGAACAGACCGGCAAACTGCTCATCCTCACCACCAACCTCAACGGCAGAGAACTACGGGCAAAATACGGAGACCGAACCATAGACCGACTCAAAGCCGTCACCACATACATCACACTCACAGGACAATCACTACGCAGATGACACTCAGACAGCACATCGAGCAGTGGCTGCAGCAGCACCCAGACGCCACACCCGAACAAGTAATATGGGCAGGAGCCCAAATAGAAATACACCTCTGGTGCAACCATTCCAAATAACACATAAAAATCATAAACACATGGAAAAAATCAAAGGCTACAAAGGCTTAGACAAAGACATGAAATGCCGAGGCTTCCAATATGAGAGTGGTAAAGACTACACATACGATGGCGATATAGAATGTTGCCGAAGCGGTTTCCATTTCTGCGAAAACCCGCTTGAAGTCTTATCATATTATTCACCAGCCACAAGCAGATTCTGCGAGGTAGAAGGCAGAGGAAAATGTGATAAATCAGAAGAAGACTCCAAAGTCTCTGTTTCAAACTTGCATATAGGACTTGAAATCGGCCTGAGCGGGCTTATACAGGCAGGAATTAAATTTATTTTAGACAAAGTAAATTATAATGACAATCGAGTATCAAACACGGGCGACTGGTCAGCAGCGACAAACACGGGCTACGGCTCAGCAGCAGAAGTTAAAGGCAAAGACAGCATCGCTATCGCCTCAGGGTATAAAAGTAAAGCATCAGGCGCAATTGGTTGTTGGCTCGTTCTCACAGAACGTAATAGCGATTATGAAATCGTTGATGTAAAAGCCGTACGTGTAGACGGACGCTCCATAAAGGAAAACACCTATTACACCCTGGACAATGGACAAATCATAGAAGCCAAATAGCAACACCACACAAAAAAATAACACAATATGAAGACAACAGACAACACCACCACACGCGAAGCCATCCGACTCATAGCAGTCTACACCATGGTAGTAATACGCAACACCGCACAAGCCATCGACCGCTCAGCCCACCGACACCCATGGGCATACATCATCGCCACCATCCTCGCAGCCACCATCATCTCCTATGCAGCCATAGGACAAGCCAGGGCAGAACGAGACAGCTACAACCACCAGTACATACTACTCCAAGACAGCATAGCCCGAACAGGCGTGTGACGGCCATCATGTGAACAACGAAGAGTCAGTACACCCACCAGTGGAGGGCACGACACTTTTCAAGAAATCTGTTTTCAATTTATTTAGTATTCCCACCCCAAGCCCTCCACTACACCCCCGTAGCCACCACAAGGCAGCAAGCGTACACATCGGAACACGCACGGGGACCCACTCCTACCCCAACCCCGATAAAGCTACATTCCATACACAATAACGGGCAGCGGCCCCACACAGGCAGACCACACATCTGCGAAGACCCACATCTGCCTGCGTTACACCATATATTTGATTTTAATGATTATTGATTATGTTCTAACTCAAGGCGGTGCGCCCACACAGCGCAGGTGCGCCTTCTAACGGAGAAGGCAAGGCCACAACAAGCCACACACACCAGTGGGTTCGACTCCCACACCGCCAACCACACCAAAACAACAACAACTATG
>OQVZ01001079.1_pt1 | contig 10238 bp, 9 predicted proteins | sample 1691571 | NCBI WGS metagenome assembly OQVZ01 (sample SAMN03418261, study PRJEB22391) | human gut metagenome | biome: human-gut; feature: organic feature; material: feces | host: Homo sapiens | place: Tanzania | collected 2013-01
TTTCTTGCTCACCTCTTGACTTTTTATAGTTAGTCTTTCTTTATATTATATCAACATGTGCTGTAGTTGTCAGCATTTAGCCGTGCTAAGACAAGCGCTTTCTGCCGACAAATACCATTTTTATATTTTAGCACAGAAATCAGTGAATAGTAAACAGAAAAACTGTAAAACTTAACAAAAATATGACTGGTAAACATTTTTTAACACTTATTTAGTGGACAAAATTCTGAAAACGGTTGGTAATGCATCAAATTACACACTATGAGGCAATAATTTCTTTGGCAAATGTCCTGATTTGACTTTACCTATAATTATGCTATAATTTAGGTAAATACTTAAAAATTTTTATTTATGTACTTGCTGAAAAGACAAGTACGCTGGGGGCGCACAAAAAATGACAAAAGAAATTTTAAAAGCAAAAGCGTGTGCTACGATTGACGCATATGCAGATAAGATAAAGGCAATTTGTGCCAGTATCAACGATGAACCGGAGTTAGGCTTCAAGGAAGTCAAAACTGCTGCCAAGGTTGCAGAATTTATGCGCGACCTGGGGTTGGAGCCGCAGACCGGCTTGGCAATCAATGGCGTTAAGGGACGTGCTAAGGGCGGCAAGCCTGGACCGACGGCAGCAGTTCTGGGCGAGCTTGATGCAGTAGGCTGCCCGACAAGCCCGAAGGCGGACCCGGCAACAGGAGCAGCGCATGCCTGTGGCCACAATCTGCAGATTTCCACCATGCTGGCAGCTGCCTGCGGTATTGTAAAATCCGGCGTGCTGCCGGAGCTGGCCGGTGACGTTGTATTCTTCGGTGTTCCTGCTGAGGAATATATTGAAATTGCGTACCGCAAAAAATTAGTAGAGTCCGGCAAGCTGCATTTTATGAGCGGTAAGGGCGAGCTGATTTATGAAGGCGCTTTTGATGATATTGATATGGCCATGCAGATGCATGCCGATAAAAATATGCCGAAGCCTACGGTTTCCATCGGTGAAAGCAGCAACGGCTTTGTAGGTAAAACCGTGCGCTATATCGGTAAAACCGCCCATGCAGCTGATGCTCCGCATGAAGGCGTCAATGCTTTGAACGCTGCCTGCCTGGGCCTGATGGGTATCAACGCTCTGCGCGAAACCTTCCGCGAGCAGGATGTAGTGCGTGTGCACCCGATTATTACTAAGGGCGGCGACTTTGTAAATTCCGTGCCTGATGATGTACGCCTGGAGCTGTATGTGCGTGCGAAAACCATGGAGGCTATTGACGCGACACATAAGCGCGTAGACGCAGCGCTCAAGGCTGGCGGCGATGCTGTCGGTGCGCAGACGATTATCGAAACTCTGCCGGGCATGTTCCCGCTGTCCTGCAATAAGCGTATGAATGAATTGATGGTAGCCAACTCCCGCCTTGCTGATCCTGATGTAGAAATTAAGGATGCAGGCCATTTCAGCGCTTCTACCGATATGGGCGACGTTTCCCATCTGATGCCTGTTATCCATCCGTTCATCGGCGGCAACGACGGCCTGCTGCATACACCGGACTTCCATATGGTAGATTTTAATGCCGCTGTGCTGCTGCCGGCCAAAGCCTTTGCGATGATGCTGATAGATTTGCTGTATGATGATGCCAAAGAGGCTAAGGCTATCTTGGCTGACTTCAAGCCTATTCTGACCAAAGAAGAGTATATTGCAAAGTTGGAGAGCTATTTTAATAAGTAAAATAGAAATAATTTGTGGGAGGGAATGTAATGAAGAACATTAAATTACATGCCATAATTTTGGCGCTGATCATAGTTTCTGAGCTGATCGGCACTCATACCCTGAAGTTTGGTATCGGACGTATCGTGCTGCTGCCGATGCTGTACGCTCTGCTTCTGGGTATTTTGACAACACCTAAATTTTTGAACCTGTCCGGCAAAAAGGAAATGCTGGATGCCAGCAGTCTGGTTGGCGTAACGCTGATGCTTTTGATGGCACGCTACGGTACGCTGGTAGGCCCTACCCTGCCGAAGATTCTGGCTGCCTCTCCGGCGCTGATTCTGCAGGAGTTCGGTAACCTCGGCACTGTGCTTTTGGGCGTTCCTGTAGCTGTTTACCTGGGCTTGAAGCGTGAAACCATCGGTGCTGCGCATTCTATTGCACGTGAGCCGAACGTAGCGCTTATCGGCGAAAAGTTTGGCCTGGACAGCAGTGAGGGCCGCGGCGTTATGGGCGTTTATATTGCCGGTACTGTTTTCGGTACTATTTTCTTCGGTCTGATGGCCAGCGTTGCTGCTTCCACACTGCCGATTCATCCGTATGCACTGGCTATGGCCTCCGGCGTAGGCTCTGCCAGCATGATGACGGCTGCAGTTGGTTCTTTGGTTGCTATGTATCCCGATATGGCTGATCAGCTGGCAGCCTTCGGCGCAGCAAGTAATATGCTTTCCGGTCTTGACGGTCTGTATATGTCAGTATGGCTGGGCCTGCCGATGACCGAATGGCTTTATAAGAGATTCTATAAGATTAAATACGGCGTACTGCCTGAAGCTGAGAAGAAAGGAGAGGAAGCATAATGAAAATTAAAGATACAATTATCATTTTAGCTATTGTAACCTTCATGAGCTTGTTCTCCAATGTATTGGGAACTAAGGCAAATATTATAGAGTCTATTCCCGGCCTGCTGATTTTGGCAGTGATTGCTTTTGTGGGTATGCTGATGTCCAAATATATTCCCGGTGGTATTCCGGCTGCAGCATGGGTTGTAACCTTAGGTTGCATTCTGACTATCCCCGGCGTTCCGGGCAGTGATATTGTCAATGGTTATGTGAAAAATGTTGGCTTTGTGGCTCTGTGTACCCCGATTCTGGCTTATGCCGGTGTATCCATAGGCAAGGACCTGGATGCCTTTGCTAAGACCGGCTGGCGCATTGTTATTCTGGCAATCGTTGTTTTTGTAGGCACCTATATTGCCAGTGCGATTATCGCTCAATGCATTTTGAAGGCTTTGGGACAAATTTAAAAGAATTGCTTTTGAACCGGCATCAGCTTGATGCCGGTTTTTTAAAAGCTTCAAACTTATTGTATACATGCTTTTTTGTTGAAATAATCTGCAAGTTAGAGTAAAATATGACTATAAACCATGAGGAGGTATCACTATGTCTGAAATCTTAGCGGAAGCAACTTTTCCGAGTGTAATCCATAATAATGAAGTTTGCGAAGAAATCGTTAAATGGGGCAATAAAAATGGTTTCCCCCTGCAAAAAGCAAAATTATATAATAAAATGGATGGTTATGTAGGCTTTTCTCCTGATAATTATTTCATTAAGGCAACCCGTCTGCCGCCAGTTCCCGGTGGTTGGAAGGTTGTTGTTGAAAAATATGAGGCTGAAAGCCGCATTATTCCTTTGAATGTTAAGCCCGGTACCAATGAAGTTAACCGTTTTATCCTGAAAATGATGGACGAATATGTTAAGGAAGGCCTGAAAATGGAGCTGAGTGACGAGGTTTATGAATCTTATGGCACTTACCTGCGCGATTTGAAGGTTACCGGTCACACTGTATTGATCAACACCTTTGAAGACTTTATCGAAAACATGCGTTAAGCTATGGCCGGTGTTTTAGAAAAACAGCTGGCGCGGGCTCTGGATATGCGCCTGGCGGTTTTTGCATCCAAGGCAGCAAGCGGCAGCCTGCTGCAGGATGAAATGTCCTTGCGTGCTGCTGCCTATATGGCCAGCGAAATCATTATGCCCTGCTGCTGCATGATGTGCAATAAAACCAAGCTGGAAGCATTGCTGTCGCAGACGAAGCTGTGCGCGGAAAACAAAGAGCTGACGCAGCGTCTGGCGGCGCTTGTCTATGATGATCTGGCACGTTGTAATGGGTTAGGATAGGACCAAGAAAAAAGTTGAAAAAAATCTCAACTTTTTTCAAAAAAGGTGTTGACAAAAGTCACCTAATGCCTTATACTTATATTCGTTGCTGATGCACATGACGCGGAAATAGCTCAGTGGTAGAGCACCTCCTTGCCAAGGAGGGGGTCGCGAGTTCGAATCTCGTTTTCCGCTCCATAGGGGCATAGTTCAATGGTAGAGCAACGGTCTCCAAAACCGTCGATCTGGGTTCGAGTCCTAGTGCCCCTGCCATAGTTAAAGTAGCCTGAGAGTTCGCTCTCAGGTTTTTTTGTGCCTGCGTTTAGCAAGATACTACTTTATTAGCAAATAGTTTATGCAAAGCTTTGACGCTAACCCCTGTACCTTGCATCTTACAAGCTTTTCTGTAACTTTCAAGACAATTTTATTGACAGTATGACTGAAAAAGCATATAATAAAATAGTTTAGTAATACTGTGAAAGGATGCACTTGACAAGCATCCTTTTTCTTGTCTTTTATGAAGGAGAGAAAAGGAATAATGATTAGAAACGATATTCGTAATATAGCAATTATTGCCCACGTTGACCATGGCAAGACTACCCTGGTTGACGCTATGCTGAAGCAAAGCGGCGTTTTCCGTGCTAACGAGCGCGTGGAAGAACGCGTTATGGACTCCAACGCATTGGAGCGTGAACGTGGTATCACCATTCTGTCTAAAAACACCGCTGTAATGCACAACGGCGTAAAAATCAACATTCTGGACACCCCGGGCCATGCTGACTTCGGCGGCGAGGTTGAACGCGTACTGACCATGGTTGATGGCGTACTGCTGCTGGTTGATGCTTATGAAGGTCCGATGCCGCAGACCAAATACGTACTGCGTAAAGCATTGGAGCAACACCTGAAACCGATTGTTGTCATCAACAAGATTGACCGTCCTGACCAACGTGTTGATGAAGTTATTGACGAGGTTCTGGACCTGTTCATTGAGCTGGACGCAGATGAAGATCAGCTGGAGTTCCCGGTTGTTCTGGCTTCCGCCCGTAACGGTATTGCCAAGCTGTCCATGGACGAGGAAAGCGATTCCCTGGAGCCTTTGTTCAAAGTAATTCTGGAAAACATTCCTGCTCCGGACGTTGACGTTAAGGCACCGCTGCAGATGCTGGTTAATACCCTGGATTATGATGATTATGTAGGCCGTATCGTTGTCGGCCGTGTAGTTCGCGGTACTATCCACAACGGCGAAAACATCACCCTGATGGACGAAGCAGGCAACCGTAACGGCAAAATCGGCCGTCTGTACACCTACCAGGGCCTGAAGCGTGTAGAAGTGCCTGAGGTTGAAGCAGGTGATATCGTTGCGCTGATCGGTCTGCAGGACGCTAACATCGGCGACACCATCGCTGACAGCGAAAATCCGGAAGCTCTGAAGGGCATCAAGATTGACGAACCTACTCTGTCCATGCTCTTCTACGTTAACAACAGTCCGTTTGCCGGTCGTGAAGGCGAATTCGTTACCAGCCGTCACCTGCGTGACCGTCTGTTCAAAGAGGTTAAGACCAACGTTTCCATGCGTGTTAAAGAAACTGACAGCCCGGATGCTTATGAGGTTGCAGGTCGTGGCGAGCTGCATCTGTCTATTTTGATTGAAACCATGCGTCGTGAAGGCTTTGAACTGCAGGTTGGTAAACCTAAGGTTATTATGCACCGCGATGAAAACGGCAAGCTGATGGAGCCTATGGAAGCATTGACCATCGACGTACCGCAGGACTTCATGGGTGCTGTAATGGAAGGCCTGGGCCTGCGTAAGGCTGAGCTGCAGAACATGACCGAAATGGCAGGCTATCTGCGTATGGAATTCAAGATTCCGGCTCGTGGACTGATCGGCTTCCGTAACCAGTTCCTTACTGACACCAAAGGTAACGGCATTATGAACCACGTATTTGCCGGTTATGAAGAATATAAGGGTGAAATCCCCGGCCGTACCCGTGGCAGCCTGGTTGCATTTGAAACCGGCGAAACTACCTCCTATGGTATCGGCAATGCTCAGGAGCGCGGCACCATGTTCGTAGTTCCTGCAGAAAAGATTTACGAAGGCCAGCTGGTTGGCGAAAACAGTCGTGAAGACGACATGGACGTTAACCCCTGCAAGAAGAAACATGTCAGCAACATGCGTGCTTCCGGCAGTGACGACGCTATCCGCCTGATTCCGCCTCAGACCTTCTCTCTGGAGCAGGCTCTGGAGCATATCAACGAGGATGAGCTGGTTGAGGTTACTCCGAAGAGCATCCGTATGCGTAAGAAGGTTCTGGACCGTCTGGAACGCGGCAAGCTGCGTGGCCGTATGAAGAATGTTCAAGCATAATTTTTGACAACCTGTTGAAAATTTGCTACAATTAGATTACTAAGCAGGACTTTTGCCTATAGGCAGCGAATAATAGTCTAAATAACTGTTTTGGTTTGGAGGCTGATGGCCATGGGTTTAAAAAATACAGCAATGAAATTCTTTTGGTCAGATGAACAGGAAGAGCAGCAGGAGGTATATACTCGTCCGCGTCTGCTGAAATCCGGTCATTTGAATATTATGGTGCGTACGCCGAAATCCTTTGCGGATGTGCGTGAGTATGCAGATTCTCTGATGAACGGCAGCGCAATTATGGTATGCTTCGATGCAGTTGACGAAGCGCTCAGATATCGCATTTTTGATTATCTGAACGGCGTAAGCTACATTGTAAATGCCGATGTGAAAAAAATTAATGATGATTTGTTGCTTTATGCGCCTGAACAGGTACAGGTTAGCAAGGAAGAGACAAGAGATTCTTCCAGTGTACGTTCCTGGCTTAGTAAATAAAAATTAAAAAATTAGCCGTTGCTTGTCACTCTGCGGGGTGGCTGGCAGCGGCTTTTTGTCTATCTGCAGGGCCTGGCAATATTTGCAAATACCAGTCCGGTGTGCTAAAATTAAAAGAACTTTATTAATCCTATCAGTGAAGCTAAACAGGAAAGAAGAGGTATATATGAGCGAAATGAAAATGAAGAAGAATGGTAAAAAATTAGGTGTTGTCGGTGGCCTTGGCCCTGCAGCTGCTGCAGAGTTCTTGCGTCAGTTTACTATGAGATGCCCGGCAAGCTGCGACCAGGAGCATCCGGTAGTGTATATGATTGGTGACTGCGATATCCCGGACCGCGGCACAGCAATTTTCGGCAAGGGTGAATCCCCGCTGCCGAAGCTGAAGGCTGATTTACTGCAGCTGTGCGATATGGGTGCGGATGTACTTGCTGTTCCCTGCAACACTGCACACTTCTTTATCGACCAGTTCACTGATGAGCTGCCGGTACCGCTGCTGCATATCGTTGACGAAACCGTTAAGGCTGCCAAAGAGCTGTCTCCGGAAAAGGGTGCCTGGATGCTGTCTACCAAGGGTACACGTGCCTGCGGACTGTACCAGAAATATGCTGAAAAGCGCGGCCTGACGCTGTACATTCCGAATGAGGAGCAGAGCGATAAATCTCAGGAGGTTATCAACTGCGTTAAGGCTAACCAGCTGGCAAAGGCTGGTGCTATTATGAAGGAGCTTGTAGAGGAGCTGTGGGCTGAGCGTGATATCCCTGTAATGACTGCCTGCACTGAGCTGCCGCTTGGCTATGATGCTTCCGGACTGCCGCAGGAGCGCAGCGTTTCCAGCATTGGCGCGTTGGCAGATGCCTGCGTGCGTGCGCTGTATGAAGAAGTAAAATAATATTTGCTTGCTGAACCACCTTGGCTTGAGGCTGAGGTGGTTTTTATTTTACTGCGTTTATCCTAGTAGTGTGCTATAATATAAACATACTATCGCTGGCAGCAGCTGCTGCCTTTTGTTAACAGAGGTAAAACATATGCAAGAATTTTTAATTGTGAAGGGTGCGCGTCAGCACAACCTAAAAAATATAACGGTAGAAATACCACGCAATAAAATGGTAGTTATCACAGGCCTCAGCGGCAGCGGCAAAAGCAGCCTGGCCTTTGATACAATTTACGCCGAAGGCCAGCGCCGCTATGTGGAATCACTTTCGGCCTACGCCCGCCAGTTTTTGGGACAGATGGACAAGCCTGATGTAGACTATATCGAAGGCCTGAGCCCGGCGATTTCCATCGACCAGAAGACCACGAGCCGCAATCCGCGTTCTACCGTAGGTACGGTAACTGAAATTTACGATTACCTGCGTTTGCTTTTCGCACGTGCCGGTGAACCGCATTGCCCGCAGTGCGGCAAGCTTATTGAGCAGCAAAGCGTGCAGCAGATTGTCGACAGGGTGCTGGAGCTGCCGCAGGGAAGTCGCTTTATGGTGATGGCGCCGCTGGTGCGGGGGCGCAAGGGCGAGCATATGCGTGTGCTCGACGATATGCGGCGTGCAGGCTATGTGCGTATGTTTATCGATGGTGAGGTGCGCACGCTGGATGAGGATATCCGCCTGGAGAAAAATAAAAAGCACAGCCTTTCGGTGGTCATCGACCGTTTGGCGGTGCGTGAAGGCATCAGGCAGCGTCTGACGGATTCCGTAGAAACGGCGCTGAAGCTGGCCGATGGCTTTGCCGAGGTTGCAACGCTGGGCGAAACTACGACAACGCAGCTTTTCAGCGAGCATTTTGCCTGCAATGACTGCGGCATCAGCCTGCCGGCGATTGAACCGCGCCTGTTTTCCTTTAACAATCCCTTCGGTGCCTGCCCTGATTGCACCGGCCTTGGCATGCATATGGAGTTTGACAAGGCTTTGATCGTGCCTGACGCTGACAAGAGCTTTGCAGACAGATGTATTGCCTGCTTCAGCAACAATCTGAATTCCTATTTTATGAAGCAGCTGGGAGCAGTTCTTGCTGCCCATGGCTATAACTACGACACCAAATGGAACGAGCTTTCGCCCGAGATGCAGCAGCTTTTGTGGGACGGTGCCGGCGAGAGCAAGTTTAAGTTCCTGTACGAAAACCTGCAGGGCGAGGTTAAGGAGCATAACACAACCTTTGACGGCATTTTGAACGTGCTACGCCGTCGTTACCGTGAAGCCTTCAGCGATGCTATGCGTCAGGATTTGGAGGAGTTTATGACGAGCACTCCCTGCGCGGCCTGCCACGGCAGCCGCTTGAAGCCGGAGGCTCTGGCAATTCTTATCGGTGGTAAAAATATCTGCGAGGTGACGGCGCTGACGGTGCGCGACTGCCTGCAGTTCTTTACAAAGCTGGAGCTGACGCCGAAGCAGCAAATCATTGCGCATCAGGTGCTGAAGGAGATTATGGCGCGTTTGCAGTTCCTCAATGACGTAGGCCTTGATTACCTGACGCTGGACAGAAGCGCCGGTACGCTGAGCGGCGGCGAAGCGCAGCGCATCCGCCTGGCAACGCAGATAGGCAGTGGCCTGACAGGCGTGCTGTATATTCTGGACGAACCGAGCATCGGTCTGCACCAGCGCGATAACGGCAAGCTGCTGGAAACGCTCAAGCATCTGCGCGATTTGGGCAATACGCTGATTGTTGTTGAGCATGACGAGGAAACGATGTATGCTGCCGACCAGATTATCGACATCGGTCCGGGAGCAGGCGAGCATGGCGGTGAAGTGGTGGCGCAGGGTACGGTAGAAGAAATTAAGCAGGTGCCTGCATCTGTTACCGGTACCTATCTTAGCGGCCGCAAATTTATCCCTGTTCCTAAGCAGCGCCGAAAGTGCGATGGCAGGATGCTGACGATTCACGGTGCCCGCGCCAACAATCTCAAAAATATTGATGTCAGCATTCCGCTCGGAGTCTTTACCGTGGTAACAGGCGTGAGCGGCAGCGGTAAATCCACCTTGATAAATGATATTCTCTATAATTCCCTGGCTGCCAAGCTCAACGGTGCGCGCTTGCGTGCTTCGGAGCACGACAGCATCGAGGGCATAGAATATACAGATAAGGTCATCAACATCGACCAGTCCCCAATCGGACGCACACCGCGCTCCAATCCAGCAACCTATACCGGCGTCTTTGATTTTATCCGTGAGCTTTTCAGCCAGACTAACGAGGCCAAGCTGCGCGGCTATAAGGCCGGACGCTTCAGCTTTAACGTGAAGGGAGGACGCTGCGAGGCCTGCAAGGGCGACGGCATGAATAAGATAGAAATGAATTTCCTGCCGGACGTTTATGTTCCCTGCGAGGTTTGCCACGGCGCACGCTACAATCGCGATACGCTGGAGGTGCATTATAAGGGCAAATCCATCGCAGAGGTTCTTGATATGACGGTGAGCGAGGCCTGCGAGTTCTTCAAGAACCAGCCGCGCATTTACCGCAAGCTGGCAGTGCTGGAGGATGTAGGCCTTGGCTACATCCATCTGGGACAGGCAGCGACGACGACCCATTCTTTTTCGCCTTAGCCAGCTCCTGCTTGATG
>OQVZ01001080.1_pt1 | contig 10236 bp, 9 predicted proteins | sample 1691571 | NCBI WGS metagenome assembly OQVZ01 (sample SAMN03418261, study PRJEB22391) | human gut metagenome | biome: human-gut; feature: organic feature; material: feces | host: Homo sapiens | place: Tanzania | collected 2013-01
TAAAGGACTTCGGGCAGGGTTTTTATGCTCTTTGGAGTTTTAGCGGACAGCAATATAAAATAATAAAAAATAACCAAGAGTTATTTTTTAATTGAGAGTTGAAAGTTGAGAGTTGAAAGTTATGATTACCTTTGATTGATGCAGTTTTAGGCATCGAACATTAACAATAAAGCAAATCATAACTTTCAATTCTCAACTCTCAATTTTCAACTTGCTAAACAATTAGCTGAGCTTTGTCTCCGACTCCTCCGACTTCTTCGAAGCAGTCTTGCGAGTTGTAGCGCGCTTACGCTTCGGCTTCTCTTCAGCAGCCTCAGGAGTAGCGGTCTTAACGCCAGCCAGTTCAGGGTCGATCATGATACGACCGCAGTATTCGCACACGATAATCTTCTTGTGCATCTTGATGTCGAGCTGACGCTGTGGCGGAATCTTGTTGAAGCAGCCACCGCAAGCGTCGCGCTGCACGTAGACGATGCCGAGACCGTTGCGTGCGTTCTTGCGGATGCGCAGGAAGCTTGAGAGCAGACGCGGCTCAATCTTTGTCTCCAGGTCGGCAGCCTTAGCCTTCAGCACTTCCTCCTCCTCACGAGTCTCCTGCATGATCTCCTCAAGCTCGTTGCGCTTCTCGGCGAGAGCCTGCTGGCGGTCGGCGATGAGGTCGTTGGTGTGAGCCAGCTCGCGCTTCTTGTCCTCAACCTTTACGTTAGCCTCCTTAATCTTCTTGTTGCAAAGCTCTATCTCGAGGCTCTGGAACTCGATTTCCTTTGTCAGCGTGTCGTACTCGCGGTTATTGCGCACCTCGTCGAGCTGCTTCTTGTAGCGCTCTACGCTCTCCTCAGCCTCTGCTATCTCGCCCTGCTTCTGAGCGACAGCCTGCTGGAAGTCTGCGATGTCGCCTTCGATGTGCTCCACACGTGTCTTCAAGCCTGCAATCTCGTCTTCGAGGTCCTGCACCTCAAGAGGCAACTCGCCGCGCAATGCGCGCTTCTCGTCGATAGCCGAGAGAGTGGTCTGAAGCTGGTAGAGGGTCTTCAGTCTTTCCTCTACTGAAATTTCTGATTCCTTTTTTGCCATAGTCTTTGATATTTTTAAAAATACATTATCGGATTGGTACATGTGTCGGCGATGAAACACTTCACGCCCTCACAACTGTTTTCTATTATCTCGCGGAATATCTCGCTCGTGAACTGCTCGCTCTGATAGTGGCCTATCACCGCTATCTGTATCTGCTGCTCGCGTCCGAAATACTCGTGGTAGTGCATCTCGCCCGTTACGAAGGCGTCGATGCCGGCGCTCACGGCGTCGTCGAGAAGGAACGATCCAGAGCCGCCGCAGATGGCAACCGTGCGTATAGGGCGGCGCAGCAGCTCGTTGGTCTGCACACACTCTACACCGAACACGCGCTTGAGCATGATGACGAAGTCGTCGGCGGCAAGCGGTTCGGCGAAACTGCCCACAACGCCCGAACCGTACTCAACGCCGTCCATCTGCTTCGCACTCATAAAGTGCACGTCCTCAAGCCCCATCTTCTCGGCAATCTTGTAGTTGACGCCGCCCTTCGCATTGTCCATGTTGGTATGGAGCGAGAGGATGACGATGCCCTGCGCAAGAGCCTTCATCACGCAACGCTGCACATAGTCCTCACCGGTGAGGCGCGACAGCTTGCGGAAGATGAGCGGATGGTGTGACACGATGAGGTTACAGCCCTTTTGGGCAGCCTCGTCGACGATACGTTCAGTAACGTCCAGACACAATAATGCCCCTGATACTTCCGCCTCTGTCAATCCAACTTGCAGGCCAGCATTATCCCAGCTTTCCTGCAAGGGCAGAGGCGCGAAACGTTCAAGGGCTTCAATTACTTCCTTTATTTTCACGCTATTCAGCCTTTATGTATGTCGATAGAATTTCTATTTAGAGGTACAAAGTTACTACTTTTTTGGCAAAGCAATAGCTCTGCAGCCTCTTAATTAGAATATTTTAACGACATACGTAGGAGGCTACGGCAAGAACTGAAAGCCAGCGGCGCGTAGCGGAAAGCTAATGCCGTAGCCTCCTACCGTTACAACTCGACGCTTTCGATGCGCAGTTTGACGAGTCCGGCGGGCACGCGCACTTCCACAACATCGCCAGCCTGCTTGTTGAGCAGCGCCTGGGCTATGGGCGACTTGATGGAAATCTTGCCCTCGGTGAGGTTCGCCTCATGCGGGTTCACCACCATATACTTCATGCTGCGGTTGTTGGCGATGTTAGTCAGTTCTATGCGGCTGAGAAGTCCGACACGGTCGGCTTGCAGGCGCGAGCGGTCGATGACGCGCGCGTTCTCAAGCACCTTCTGCTTGAAGCGTATCTGTCCTAACAGTCTGCCCTGCTCGCGCTTGGCAGCATGGTATTCGAAGTTCTCGCTAAGGTCGCCCTTGTCGCGCGCCTCAGCAATGGCATCGCGCACACGCGGCAGTTCTACGAGTTCAAGTTCTCTCAGTTCGGCTACAAGCTTGTCGTAGCCCTCTTGTGACATATATTCCATTATAAGTTTTGAGTTTTATCAAATATTCCAGTCGTCGGGATTGCACGTTGCCTCCACTTTGTCTTCAATCTCGTCGGGCAACGCAGGGAAGAAGTCGATGCCCGTGATGCGCTCCACCTCGTCAACCGAGTTGGCATAATCGCCCTTCGGTCGGTTGCCGTCACCGTTTTTATATATAAAGCCGATAGCCTTCGGTTCGCCCGTCATGCAGAGCACCACCTTGAAGAAGGCATCAGGCACGGAGACGCGGTTCTTGCCGATAGTCTTCTTGCTGTTCTTGTAGAATATCGGACCGCACACGATATACAATGCGCCCTCCTGCTTAGCCCACTTGCGGCACGCCTGCTCCATCTCGTTCCAGTCGCCACGGTTCAGCTGCGGCGCCTGCGGACAGACGTTAGTGAAGAGGAACGACTCGCCCATAGCCAGTGCGCTCCACTTGTTGTCGCCAGCCGGGCACATATGTCCGCGGTCGTAGCCAGAACGCACATAGTCGAAGTCTACAGCACGCGGCTCGGGCACGTCCGTGTCCTCATGAAACTTCGCGTCGCTGCGCTTGCTGCTGCCCGTAAGACGCTTCGGCGTGAGGCACCACGCCACCCAATTGGGCACGCGACGATTGCTGTTATACGACACGGTGTAGCCCGTGCGGTGCAGTATCTGTTCGGGCACCGACTTAAGTCGAGCCGGAATCTCCAGGTCCTTGAACTCTGCAGTCGCAGCGGCGATTGCCGACGACTTCTTGCCGCCGGAAGCGAGACTACTCTCGCCCACTCCGTCGGTTTCAGTGTTCTCAACTATGCCGATAGCCGCTTTGCTCTCGGCAAGCTTTGCGTCCATGCGCTTCGCCACTTCGCCGCAAGAGCAGAACATGGGCAGAAGACAGCACGCAACAAGTATTGTTCGTATTTTATTCATTTTTGAGTTTTGAATTTTGAATTTTGAATTATGCGCTTTGCGCATTTTGAATTGATGAGTTGTGAGTTGAAAGTTGAGAGTTGAGAGTTTAGAGTTGAGAGTTTAGAGTTGAGAGTTTAGAGTTTAGAGTTTAGAGTTGCAAATTCAAAACTCCTAATTGAATAATTCTTAATCGGCGTAGCCGACAATTCAAAATTCAAAACTCAAAATTCAAAACTCAGCATTTCCTTCAGACTATCCACACGCCACAGCCGTTCATGCTCATATTCTTCAGTCTTTTCATGCGCCCAGATGGTGCGGAACGGAACATGCACGGCGTAGGCGCCAATCTGCAGCGCAGGGGCTATGTCGCTACGGAAGCTGTTGCCCACCATAAGCAGTTGGGCTGGCGTCACCTCAAGGTCGGAGCACAGACGGTGGTAAGCCTCCTCGGTTTTGTCGCTCACTATACTCACCACATCGAAGAAAGGCGCAAGCCCCGAACGGCGCAACTTGTTCTCCTGGTCGAGCAGTTCGCCTTTGGTGAACACAGCCAGCCGGTATCGGCGTGCGCCATGTGCGTCGGTCAGGTCGTGCAGATAGCGCAGCGTCTCTTCTACGCCCTCAAGCGGTGTGGCATCGAGGTGAAGCAGACTCTTTCCAAGTTCCACTATGCGTCCGATGATGTCGCCCGTAACAGCACCATGACTCACCCGCACCGCATTCTCTACAAGCGAGATAGTGAAAGCCTTGCAGCCGTAGCCCATGTCAGCCATGTTAGCCGTCTCGGTAGCGAAGAGCGCCGCCGACACCTCGTCGCTACAGCCCCACGGAGCAAGCAGTCGGCAGTATTCGTGCTCAACCGCTTCGAAGTGGTTCTGCAACTCCCAAAGCGTGTCGTCGGCATCAAACGCAATAGCGCGTATGCCTTGCATATTCAGCATATTTGGTAGTTATTTAGTGTTTTTCATACGTCCGTAAGCGTCGAGCGAATAGCGACGCGCCACCTTCACAGCCACCACAGTAGCCACTATCGACGAGCAGAACACGCCGAGCATAAGCAGCACAAAGAGCACTACAGCGTCGACAACCGTCGATCCGCCCATAATCATAGCCCACATCATAGCCGCTCCGGCGCCTACGGATGTGCCGCCGACCAAAGCGCTTATGCCGCGAGCGGCAGCCTGCTGCACAGCACGGCGCGTGAGATAGCCCAACGCCTCGTGATGCGTAGCGCCGTTGCCAAGCATATAATAGTAGAACTGGTTGTGATGGCGCAGTCCGGCGTAGTACATCGACATGGAGCGAGCCAGCACATCGGCTGTGCCGGTAAGCAGAATGGCGAACACGGGCAGCACAAAACGCGCGCTAAGAGCCGCCAGCGACGTGATGTTGACGAGCAGCAAGCCCGCACCGGTGAGCATTGTGCCGGCGAAGAGACCAGCCAGAATCGGAATGACATAAGACGTAGAGCGCAGGCGTGCCCTCACCTTTACCTCAATAGCCGAGTAGAAGAGCATCGCTATGACGAACAGAACGTCGAACACGAAGCTGTCCCACTGCACAAGCCAATAGACAAACAAGGCTATGACACCCACTTTCAGCGCCATAGAGAAGAAGCCTTTCAGCATCTTGCCGAACATATTGACGCCTAATGTGCCCATCACTACGACGGGTATTATTATGAAAATGACACCAAGTGCCAATGCTATCCAAAGATTTACCATAGCTATAATTGTTTCGTTTACAAGTTAACTCTTTTGTTGCACACCGCAAGCAGGTTCTCGTCGGCTGTAGCCACAATCAAGGCTACGCCCTCCGACCGTTTCTGCTTGATATATCCGGCTACGAGCTGACAGCCTGCCTCGTCCTGACGCGACGTAGGATTATCGAGCAACAGCAACTGGCGTTCGAACATGCCGACAAGCACGAGCGACGCACGCTGAGCCACAGCTTCATCCATCTCGTCGAAGCCTTTCTGCATACAATCGGCGTCTACACCGAGAGCCGAAAGTTCGGCAGCGACAGCCTTCGCCGAATAAGCGTAGTCGGCATTGGCCTTAATGGCGAACTGACTCTTCGCCACCTCCTGCACGGTGAGTCCTTCGAAGTCGAGCGTGTCGGGCTGATAGGCTATAAACTGGCGGAAATAGTTGCCGGTGACGGCAGTAACCGGCTCACCGTCGATGCTCACCCAACCCGACTTAAGCGGTCGCAAGCCGAGCATGGCAAACAGCAGAACCTTCCGAGCCACAGCATCGCCCGTGACGGCAACCGCATCGCCCGGACGAGCCACGAACGATACGCCGCTGAAGAGGGTTTCGCCACCCTTTGTAGCCGTAGCATCCTTAAATTCAAATATCATTGTTGTTTCGCTTTCTGAGTTTATACGAGGTACAAAAGTACAGAAAACAATTGTAAACAGAAAGCGAATAGCCTAAAAAAACGGCATTAGTTTGTGGTTGTCAAAATGAAGAGTTAATTTTGTAGCTGATTAACCGACAGGTTTTTCTGTATAGAGAACCGAGCTTAATAAGATAAAGAACTGGTTTTAACATTAAAGAGAACCGGTTTTAACATTATACAAATCAAGTAACAATGAGTTTTTCCACACAAGATATAACCCGCCAGTGGGCTTCGCTGCCAGCATCGCAGATTGCGGTCGGCGTGAACGAAGCCCTGCATACCAACAGTTCGCTCGTAGTGACGGCTCCTCCAGGCGCCGGCAAGTCGACATTGCTGCCGTTGACTATTCTCTCCTCGCTCGGCGAAGGCGAGAAGATACTAATGCTTGAGCCACGCCGACTGGCTGCGCGACAGATTGCGGGGCGCATGGCGCAGATGCTGGGCGAGCAGGTGGGCGAAACCGTAGGATACAGAGTCAGGTTCGAGAGTCGGGTGTCGAAACGTACACGCATCGAAGTGCTGACTGAAGGCATTCTGACGCGCATGATTGTAGACGACGCAACGCTCGACGGCGTGAGCGTAGTTATCTTCGACGAGTTTCACGAGCGCAGCATCAACTCCGACCTTGCCCTTGCACTGACCCGTCAGGCGCAGCAGATAATACGCCCCGACCTGAAGATTGTTATCATGTCGGCAACAATCGACGCCAGCAATATATGTGCGGCTTTGCAGGCTCCGCTCATAGAGAGCGAGGGCCGCATGTTCCCCGTAGAGCTGCATTACGCCGACGAGGATGCCGATCCGCGCGACATTGCCGCCGCAGCAGCCTCAACAACCATCGAGGCGTACAATAAACATGAAGGCGATATTCTTGTGTTTCTGCCAGGACAGGCAGAGATTGAACGCTGTTATGAACTGCTCAGCAAGTCTCAACACCCCAACATCTCAGGGGGTGCACTTGTCTCAAGTGCACCAACAACACCTCAACACCTCAACACCACACCATCTCAACACCTCAACACCTCAGGGGGTGCACTTGTCTCAAGTGCACCAACAACACCTCAACCCATCACCACCACAACACCTCACCATCTCACCATACACCCTCTTTACGGCAATCTCTCGCCAGAGAACCAGCGCCGTGCCATCGCCCCATCTGCACCCGGCGAACGCAAGATTGTGATAGCAACACCCATCGCCGAGACATCAATCACGATTGAGGGTGTGCGCGTGGTGATAGATGCCGGACTGTGCCGGCAAGTAGTGTTCGACACACGCACCGGACTGAGTCATCTTGAGACCGTGCGCATCAGCATGGACATGGCTACGCAGCGCATGGGACGTGCAGGTCGTGTGGCTGAAGGCGTGTGCTATCGTCTCTGGACGAAAGCGTCGGAGCATCTTATGGCTGAACAACGCAAACCAGAGATTGAAGAAGCCGACCTTGCGCCGATGGTGCTCGACACGGCGGCCTTCGGCGAGAGCGACGCAGAGGCTCTTCCGTGGCTCACCATGCCGCCGCGTGCCGGTGTGTTCAAGGCGAAAGAGCTACTCACTGCGCTTGGCGCCATCGACGAGAACGGCAATATAACGTCTATCGGAAAGCGCATGGCTACACTACCCTGCCATCCGCGTATCGCAAGAATGATTCTCGCAACAACCAATCTCACCACCTCAACACCTCAGGGGGTGCACTTGTCTCAAGTGCACCAACAACACCTCACCACCTCAACATCTCACCACAACAACACCTCTTTGGCTTGCGACATAGCCGCTCTGCTCGAAGAGAAAGACCCGCTATCCGAGACCGGCGGCACCGACCTCACGCTGCGCCTCTCCGCTCTGCGTGCCGCACGCCGCAAGAAGCAGCTGGGCAAATGGCAGCGTATAGCGAAAATTGCAGCCGAGTATCGTCGCATGGCGCACACCGACGAAGATAACCGCGACCCGGCGCCGATGGAGGTAGGACTGCTTGTGGCTTACGCCTATCCTGAGCGCATTGCGCACAGCACGAACAGCATCGGCGGCTATAGACTTGCGAGCGGCGCAAACGTGCAGCTGGACGCTGCCGACCAGCAGTCGGCTCACTCGTGGCTTGCCATAGCGTCGCTCTACAGTGCGCCGGGCACAACGGGCAGAGTGTTTCTCGCCGCACCGATAGCCCCCGATGATCTCGAAAAAGAGTTCGTAAAGGAGGTGGACAACATCGCATGGGACACGAAGCAGGGCTGCGTGGTGATGCAGCGCGAGCAGCGTATAGGCAAGCTCATGCTCAGTCAGAAACCGATACACGACGCCGATAAGGAGCGCTTGAAGGGCATAGTGTGCGAGGCGATGAAAAAAGACGGACTGACGATGATGGCATGGAGCGAGAAAGCCGTGGAGCAGGTGCAACGGCGTGTGGCGCAGGTGGCGGCGTGGCATCCCGAAATGGCGTTGCCAGACGTGTCGACAGAACACTTGCTGAGCACAGCCGCCGACTGGCTGCCGTTCTATCTCGAAGAAGGCGGACGCGTGAAGACGAGCGTGCAGGAACTGAGAAAGCTGAACCTTGCAGATATAATATGGAACATTCTGCCGTACGAGGCGCAGCTGGAGGTAGACCGGTTGGCGCCGACACACATCGAGGTGCCGACGGGTTCGCACATACGCATCGACTACCGTTCGGGTGCCGAAGCGCCGGTGTTGAGCGTGCGTCTGCAGGAGTGTTTCGGCATGGAGCGCACGCCGTGTGTCGACGACGGCAGGCAACCGCTTCTTATGGAACTGCTCTCGCCGGGCTTCAAGCCAGTGCAACTGACGCAAGACCTCGCCAGTTTCTGGCAAGGCACATACTTCGAGGTGCGCAAGGAGCTGAGACGCAGATACCCGAAGCACTACTGGCCCGAAAACCCGCTGGAGGCGGAAGCTGTAAGAGGTGTGAAAAGGAAGTGAAGAGCTAACTTAATAACATAAAAAACGTTGCTTTGAACTGCGAACAAAGCAACGTTAAGCATTACGCACCGTTCGCCGCTCATGTCTGCGGCGGTCGGTGCGGATAATTGTTTATAAAGAGTTTTAGTACGCCTTGATGCGGTATATCACGCCAAGCTCCACACGGTCTGTGTTATAATCGGTGAGTCCGCAGCGGCGTGTGTAGTCGTACTTGCGACCTGCGTACGAGAGGAACAGACGGAAGTCCTGCTTCTTCACGGGGAAATACTCCAGACTGCCCACATAGCCATAGCTGCGACGATAGTTGTGCAGATGTTCGTATTCGCTCACAGAGGTTGTGCCGTACATGCCCTTCAGCTGAAGGTTCCAGGAGGGCGCAAATTGCCAGTCGGCCTTTGCGGTGAGCGTGTGATACTTCACCTTGCCGAAGTGGAACGTTGAGCCAGATTCGTCGTCGCCGACTATTGTGGGCATCAGTTCGGATGTGGCGATGCCAAGCATGTCGAGCTGGTCGAACGCACCCATATAGTCGAGGTAGCACTGGAACTTTGGCAGATTGAGCTGCTGACCGAGCGTCACCATGCGACTCAGCTTGCCCTTAGCCAGCGACTGCAAGCCGCACGACCAGCGCGTGTTGAGCTTTCCGCCAAACATCGATCCGTTCCAGTTGAGGATGTAGCAGAACGGTGCACTCGACTTCTTCAACTGCTTCTGCGAGATGCCTTCAAAGACGTATGGCGACGCGCCGTATATGTCGGAGAACTTCTTTTGGTATGTGTTGCTCATCTCGAAGGCGAACTCGTGGTTGGATACGGGACGATAGCTCACCATCACTCCAGTCATGAAGTCGCCCATGTGGCTCACGATGTCTGAGTATTCGTAGACGTATATCGGGTTCTCGTCGAACTCGTATCCACCCCACAGCTGCGCCAACTTGCCGCCGGCAACGGTGACTTTGTCGTTGATGTTGTAGCCCACCATCATGATGTCGGTAGCCTCGGCGAAGTTGTCAAAGCTCTGTCCCTTCGCCGACTTGTTAAGACAGTGGCGCAGACGGTAGAAGAGCTTGTCGTTGATGGTGCCTTTGAACTCGAGACGCAGCTGACGGTTGGCAAATCGCGACTCCCACTGGTCGGTACGGCTGTCGTGCTCCGACTTCACCGAGCCGGCGAAGTTGACGTAGATGTTGAAGGCGTCGTGACGTTTCTCGAGCTTAGTGATGCGCTCGGCTATCGACTCGAAGCCCGCGTCGTTGCCGCCCATAAGCGTGTTGTTACCTTGAGCTGAAGCGCCCATCGAAAAGAAAAGTGAAGTTATTGCAAGCAAAAACCGTTTTTTTGTTCTTACGCTAAACATATTAGGTTATTATGAAATGATAAAGATGAGTTGTTAAATAATTTGTTGCTTTATTGAAATGTATTACAAAAGTACAAAAAAATATTGAATAACCTTTCTTTTGCAAAAAACAATCGCTC
>OQVZ01001082.1_pt1 | contig 10225 bp, 8 predicted proteins | sample 1691571 | NCBI WGS metagenome assembly OQVZ01 (sample SAMN03418261, study PRJEB22391) | human gut metagenome | biome: human-gut; feature: organic feature; material: feces | host: Homo sapiens | place: Tanzania | collected 2013-01
ATGTATCTGTTAATCAAAAACGCTCTAAGATGCAATAGGCACAACGGATTTGTGTAGTACATAGTCTGTAACAAAATGTACTATGTAGTTACAATTCAAGGATTATCATTCGTCATAGAACAACAGAAATTTCTAATTCATTCAAAAAATATATCCATTCCGCAAAAATCACGGAATGGATATAAGATTATTCAGCATCCTGTTTGATATGGCATCTGTCACATTCATCGTATGCTTTCCTATCAATGATGTATTCCTGTTTTGTTTCGGCATCATGATGTTTGGTTACAGGAACTTTTTTCAGACTGTAATTCTGACAGTCACTTGAAATATCCGTAGCCATAATATGTTTAATAGCTTCATCATCTGTTTCAAACTGTGCACCACAACCGTTGCAAACGTAACGTTTTTCATATACAGTTTCATCCCATGCATCTTTTACAGTCACTGTTTCGTAATGACCTTCAGCGTCATGATGCTGCCAGCTATGTCCAAGTGCAGGAATGCTTTCCTTCTTAATTGCATCACATCTCATACATGCAAATATTTTTACTCCCTCTTTATCACAAGTTGGTGCAGTTGAGACAACACCGTCATTATATATGTGGGCTTCGGAAGTTGGAATGCTTTCTGTATAAGTATCGCCACATGTTCTACAGGTGAATGTTTTTTCCCCCTCGCTCTTACAACTTGGCTCTATTGTAACAACACCATCATCATAAGCGTGAGTATGTTTCGTTTTACCACAAACTGTACATTCATCATATCCTTTTTCGTCAACAATCCATTTTGTTACATAAAAATCATCATGATGAAGAGTGTCAACTTGAACTGTCTCTACACAATAGTTGTAACAAGTATCAGACTCTACAACGTGTTCAATAACTTCTCTACCAGTCTTGAACTGTTTACCACATCCATTACAAACATAACGTTCATCATACAGTGGTTCATCCCATGCTTTCTTTACAAGCACTTTCTCTTCATGCCCTTTTGCTTCATGCGTCTTCCAGTTGTGATTTTCTGTAGCTGGAATGGATTCTATTTTCTTCTCACCGCATACCGTACAGGTGTATGTTTTTGAACCTGCCTTATTACATGTTGCGGCAGTAGTTTCAACACCATTATTCCAGTGATGCTGTCCTTTGGTTTCAACCCATGCACCAGAACCATCTACATAATAATTTCCAACCCACTGATTTGTGACTTTACCACCAGAACTGTTCATGTAATACCACGTACCATTTACAGACTGCCAGCCTGTGAGCATCCATCCAGAACCATCAAACAGATAATCTGTTCCAGCAATCGTTTCCCAACCATTTCGGGTATATGTTCCATCAGAATGACGATACCACCAACGATTACCACTGGATATCCATTGACCAGTTGTTCTTGTTTGCGTCCAGAGACCAGAACCATTTACATAATAATTTCCAATCCATTTGTTGGTAGCCATTGCTCCGCTAGCTTCTACATAATAATTTCCAATCCACTTATTAGAAGCCATTGCTCCAGAACTTTCTAAGTAATACCATGTGCCATTGATATTTCTCCATCCCGTAGCCATTGCTCCACTGGCATCCATCCAGTACCATTTGCCACCGATATTTCTCCAACCTGTAGCCATTGCTCCGCTGGCATCCATCCAGTACCATGTACCGTTGATTTTTCTCCAGCCTGTAACCATATAGCCATTGCTGTCAAACCAATACCATTTGCCATTGATAGCTTTCCACTGATTCGCCGGATAAGAACCATTATCCTCTCTCCACCACCAGCCAGTATTGTTATGTACCCAGTTAGCGGCAGATACAGGCTGTGCCAATGTCATAACAGCTAATGTTACAGCAAGACCTGTTTTTAATAGCTTTCTCCTTTTCATTTTCTTCCCCTTTCGTATTTGATGATTAACCACATTATACTTCAAACTGAAAATATGGTCAATGTTGAATGTAAGTTTATTATATCATTGTGATAATGCAATATCCATCTGCCAACCCTACTATTATTATAAAAAAGGATATACAGGTATGATAGCAGATAGAATAAAAATGTTACGTGAAACAAAAAATATTTCGCAAGCAGAATTAGCAAAAAAATTAGGCATATCCAGAAGCAGTGTGAACGCATGGGAGCTTGGATTTTCCTGTCCATCTATGGGATATGTAGTAGAAATGTCAAACCTCTTTCATGTATCTACGGATTATCTGTTAGGACAAAAACAGAACACCAGTATTGATATCTCTGGTCTTGATGAAGAACAGGTACGACTGGTATATGAATTAGTAGAACATTTTAAGAAAGAAAAAAAGAAACGCTAATCGAATGAATCCCACAACAGATAAAGAGAACTTGTCTGACCTTTTAATTTTCCGTAAAAAGTCAGACAAGCTATTTTCCGATATAGTTTGCCCTAGTGATAACAATTTTCTCTGTAAGAAATTCTTTAATTATACAAGTCTGGAATATCCTCTGTATCATCAAAATATGTTGTGATTTTATCGGTCATCGTGATATATCCATTTATTGTATGAATCCCACCATCCGTAAGTCTGATATCTCTGCCGTATGATTCATAATCTATGTAATTTGCAAGTGTTCCAATGCTCTGTAATTCTGTCGTAAACATACCACTATTTACGGCATATTCGTAACCTAAATCATAATCATTCTCAACCTCTGGCAGGAAATAAAAACTTTCTGTATTACAAACAAGATTTATCAAATCCATAACACTTCCTGTATATTCTCCAAGTTCCAGTATAGCTTCAAATTGTTCTGTACTGCAATCCATTTCTAAGATTTTGTTAGCAAGATAATTCAGCAAGAAAATATTTTCGTATTCTCCAAAACATCCTACAAGACCATCAATTTCTGAATCATAGTCTGTAATAAAATATTCTTCATATTTCTTTCCATCTACACCAATTTCAGCAAGGATTTTTTTAACAGATTCATCCAATGTTAAACTGTCATTCTGTATCGGAAAATCTATCCATTTTCCGATAAGTTCTCCCTCATTATACGCTCCCAGATTTGTAAGATACGCTCTAAAAATTACATCATTTTTCATTGTAGCATTTCTCCTTTTTTCGGATGCACTCGTACAGCGTAAGCTGTTTTGCAGGAAGTCCAGAGGGGTGCAACACTCTTTGGCAAAATTAGCGAAAGTAAACGAAGTTTTCGCTGTATTTTGCTCCAGCCATTTTGGAAAATATATAGCTCAAAAAAGATTGACAAAAATTTAACAATGTTATATTATATCTATATCAGATAGAACAAACGTACAGTTTTGAGAAAGGAGATGCAGATGGGATATTTATCATTTGATGCCAGCGTAAAAATTCATATGTCTGGCAGATATACAAGTACAAAAACAAGTGAATCTGGTTTCGGTGGTATCAATGGATATATCCGTCATATAGACCGTGCTACAGATAGAAAAAATGACTGTGAAGTAAATCATAGTAACCCAGATATAGATGCTTCTCTGACACTGAATAATGAATCTTATTACAGAGATTCTAATGGTGTATGGAAACAGACAAATCAATCAAAAAATATGGTTGATTCTGTGAACAGACGTATTGATTTTGCACGCAAGCATAAAGCCAGAATTTCAAATAAAGGAAAGAATGATACTGTAATTGTTCGTCCACTGATTGTACAGCTTGATAGTGAAGAAATTGAACATCACAAAGATACTTGGATATGGGATGTTATGAATCTTATAGAACAGGATTTTGGAAAAGATAATATTGTCGGATTTTCCGTACATCGTGATGAAACAAATGTGCATTTACACATTCTTTTTGTACCATGCCATGAAAGCAAAAATAAGAACGGAGAAATCAAATGTACACTTTCCCAGACTAGGTTTTTTAAGAATCCCAGACAGCTTGCAGGAATCCATAAACAGCTTCGTAAAGAGCTTTGCAACATGGGATATGATATTGAGTTAGAAAACAAACCGATAGAGGAACAGTTAGCAGGATATGAAGATAAAAATGGTGTATGGCATCAACAGGGATTGACAACAGACCAGCTAAAAGAATTGAGTAACAGAGCATTAAATTTACAGATTGGAGAATTAGATATGAAATTAAGACAGGCAGAAATGGATAAACTGGAACAGGCTATGAAGCAGATGCAGGAAGCCGCAAAAACCAAGCAGGAAGAACTTGAAAAAGGACAAGAAGAATTAGTTTCACAACAGACTGTATTAGAGAATCAGAAAGCGTCCGTACAGGCTCAAATGCAGGCTTTAATCAATGAAAAAGTTGCAGTTGAACAAATGAAAAAAGAAGCAGAAGAAATGTTATCACAAGCAGTTGAAACCGCCACTGTATGCGACCAGATTCTTAATGATAAAAAAAATCTTAATGGTAAATTTCTTGAGTTTTTGGATAAAGAAAGTGAACGTACACAAAAGCCATTTCGGAAACTTGTTGAAAGTTTATACAAGAAATTCCAGAAAGAAAGAAGAGATAATCTTTCAAGTTGGAGTTTAGAAATGTTACGTTTAAGAGAAGAACGTAAAAAGAATGGAAACACAACCATTCCAGACCTTAATATTATTGATGTAGATTCAAGTCTGACAGATTATGGTCTGACTATGTAAGAAAAAAGAGATACTCCAATATTCGGGGTATCTCTTTTAGCAAGTCGTAAATTTTAAATCATCTGGAAGTGTCTTAACGCATCCTCAATGGCTTTCTCTTTCTCTGGTGTAACCTGTGGAACTCTGGATTTTCCATCTCCCACATTGTAATTGATACGTTCAATTAAACCATGTTTTCTCTTGACTTGAGCAATGTAAAGTCTTGATACATTTAACCCAGTATTTTCAAGGACATACTGCGTAATTTCTGCATAGGTTGCTTTACTCTCTGCCTTACTTAAATCCATTTCATCAAGTTCAATATCAACCTCGATATGTGGTGTTGATTTTAGTTTGGACAATAAAACGCATGTCTCTATATGCACCGACTGCGGGAACTGATCCACCCCTCTGCACACCATAATCTCATACCCATTCGCACACAGGTACTTCAGATCTCTCGCCAATGTCGCACTGTCACAGCTTACATACACAACCTTCTCCGGCTGCATCTTCACGATCGTCTCCAACAATGTCTCGTCGCAGCCTTTTCTCGGTGGATCCACTACGATCACATCTGCATGAGCTGTCTCGCCATTATGCTCTCTTGCATAATCTGCATAATATTCCGGCAGAACTTCTTCTGCCTTCCCAACGAAGAATTCTGCATTATCAATCTGATTGATCTTTGCATTCTCTTTGGCATCCTCGATTGCCTGCGGCACGATCTCGACTCCGTAAACCTGTTTCGCCTTCTGGGCAAGGAAGAGTGAAATCGTTCCGATTCCGCAGTACAAATCCCACACAGTTTCATCACCTTTGAGGTCTGCATACTCAAGCGCAAGTCCGTACAGCTTCTCTGTCTGTACCGGATTCACCTGATAGAAGGATAATGGGGAAATCTGATACTTTACATTTCCAATGTAATCTGTAATATATCCCTGTCCCCAGAGAATTTCATAGGAATCTCCCATAATTACATTATCTCTTCGTGTATTCGGGCTGATCGTGATACTTGTCATGCCCTCAATCTGAATAAGCTTTTCAATCAGACGCTCTGCTTTCGGAAGTTTCTTTCCGTTGACCACAAGACAGACCATGATTTCTTTTGTCTTGAAACCATAGCGGATCAGTGCATGCCGGATCAGACCTTTTCCGGCCTTCTCGTCATACGATTTAATCTTGTTTTCACGCATATATTGTAAAATGATCTCAAGTATCTCCTGGTTCTGCTCTACGCCAAGAGCGCAATCTGTGTTTGCAATAATATCATGTGTTCTTCCGGCATAGAATCCTGTAATCGGATTGCCTTCTTTATCCGTTCCGAACGGAAACTGTGCTTTGTTACGATAACCAAACGGATGCTCCATTCCGACAACCGGCTGCATCACAGCTTCAATCTGTTCTTTTGTAAAGCCACCGATTCGTTCCAGATTTCCGCGGATCTTCTGATCTTTAAAGACAAGCTGACGCTCATAAGACATTTCCTGGATCTGGCAGCCTCCGCATCTTCTGGCAAATGCACACTTTGGCTCTACACGATATTCTGACGATGTAACAACTTTCATCAATCTGGCATATCCGTAATTCTTCTTTGCCTTCATGACTTTTGCTTCAACTACATCACCGATCACTGCGTCTTTGATAAAGAGCGTGTAGCCATCCACATGGCCAATTCCTTCCCCGCTCACTCCGATATCTGTTATTTCAACTGTTACAATATCATTCTTATTCATTCTTTTCTCTCTTCTATTTTACTCTTAATTATACAAATAGCCACTGCTCACATAGATTCTGCAAACAGTGACACTTGTTGTTCTCATTGTTAAATTTAATTCTCTGATGCTCTTCTTAAATTAGACTCAAACAGACGGTTATATCCAAGCCATTCTGTTCCTGTTTTTCCTTTGAACAGTTCTGTCAGGGTCTGAAGCTTTGCATCTGTTGAATCTGCCATATTCAGTGCCACTGCCTCAGCCAGTGCCGGTTTCTTCGGGGAACCGTATTCCAGTTCACCGTGATGTGCCACGATACAGTGTTTAAGTTCGTGGGCAAGCTTCACCGGAAAGTCCGGGATAGAACGGATCGCATCATCGATCATCTCGACACCGATCACAATATGTCCGATCAGCTGTCCCTCATCTGTATAATCATTGTCCGGAAAATCAGAAAGTTCTTTCACTTTTCCGATATCATGAAGGATTGCGGAGCTAAGGAGCAGATCTCTATTCAAAATAGAGTAGCTTGTCGCAAAATAATCACACATACGGGTTACACTGAGTGTATGCTCAAGCAGTCCTCCGGAAAATCCGTGATGTACTGTCTTCGCTGCGGAATGTGCCTTGAATTTTTTGATAAATGCTTCATCTTTTATATAGTAGAATTCCAGCACCTGTCTTAAATATTTGTTAGAGATCTGACGGATATAAGCTGTCAGTTCCTCGTACATTCCGTCTACACTCTTATCTGTTGTCGGCATATAGTCTGCCGGATTGTATTCTCCCTCTTCCGCCTTTCTGATCTGGCGGATGTTCAGCTGAAGATTTCCGTTATAATTAATTACATCTCCAAAAACTTCGATAAAATCTTTCTCGTCATAATCTGCGATTCCCTGGGAGTTCGGATCCCATACTTTTCCATCCAATGTTCCTGTTTTATCCTGAAGGATCAGATTATCATATGGTTTCCCATTTCTCGTCTCTGCGGAACGTTTTCCTTTACAAAGATATACATTCCTGATTGTTTCTCCCTCGCATAATCCATCTATAAATCTCATTTTCTGCCTCTTTCACTTATTATTCTTTACTTCCAATCGTAACGTCAAATTCAATATCTACATATCCTTCAGATCCCTGACGTTTTCCTTCCACTTTGATCTGATCTCCTGCTTTCAATGTCAACATCAGTTTACGGTAAGCACTCATGCTTACAATCTTCTCACCATTCACGGAACAGATCACATCTCCGCTCTGTATGCCCGCTGCCATCGCAGGTGAATCTGCTGCCACATCAATCACATAGATTCCTGACGGCATGCCCTCTTCTTTCTGGATTCCACTCGTTACAGCAGTTCCTGACACACCAATATACGGTACTTTTGCTCCATTTGCCAGTAATTGTATCACTGACTTCAGATCTGAAATCGCATAAGCATTTGCGGTACGTACTCCCCGGTCTTTCCAGATATCGGAAGAAATCATTCCGATTACTTCTCCATCCAGATTAAATAAAATACCAGTTCCACTTGATGCACTGTTCATATCAGTTGCGATCACGCTATATTCTCCGTCACGTCCAATCTCTTTATAACTCGATGCACTGACAATTCCATAACCACTTCCTCCGGCATAACCGAATACATTTCCTAATGCGAATACAACGTCTCCCTGTTCTGTCAGATTCGAATTACCAAGCGTTGCTACACTTGTAGCATTCCACGTGGAATCTGAAAGGCTGTTTTTATCTACTGCAAATACTGCAAAGCCACTGTTTCTATCCTGCTTTTTCAAACTTGCTTTATATTCTGATTTATCTGAAAATGTCACTTTCCATTCTTTTGCATCTTCACAGATTGAAGCATAAGACAAAATCAATATTTCCTGTCCGTTATCTGCAACTACCACGCCCGACACTGACTCTTCAATCCCGGTTGCTTCTGCGTTCCAGTTCTCCTGTTCTGTCCCCTTCGCAACAGATACCACACTTTTCTTTGCTGTCAGCGCTTTCTCATATGCTTTGGACATCATCTGTACATAACTGATCTCCTGCTGATCCTGCGCATCATTCTGCTCTGTCGTGTTGTCACCTTCTGCGGAATCTTCCCCTGACTGATTCCCTGACTGATCGTCCTCCTGAATTGTCACAACTTGTGTCTTTTCTGGAAACAACTTCTGTGCAAGCGGACGCAACGCAAAGAATCCCAGGCATGTAAAGCCACCTAAAACCAATCCGCATATTGCAATCCGGGTGAGCTGTTTCATTCCTTGCTGTCTGCTGATCTGCTTTGGTTTTATCGTCTCCTCAAGAAATGCAAAAGATTCCTTTTTCTCTGACTGTTCTAAATTTTTCCCGTCAGGACCCTCTTCCGGAACCTGACCATTACTTCTCTTTTCTGACATTAACATGAACCTCATTCGTGACTGTTCACTTCCGTGTCAATTACAAAATCAACTGACACGGACATTTCCATTACTTAGTATAACTGATTCATATAGATTGTTCAATATCTATAAAAACCTTTTATTTAATGAAATAATAAGGTACAATAAGACTCGGAAACAGTTACTGTTCACACGTTTATGAACAGCTGTATAATTTAAAAATTAGTATTAAGTTGAAATGACAGAGGAAAATAAATGAATCAAAAAACATTATTTAAACTGGAATATGACAAGATCATTGCTCTTCTTGAGAAGGAAGCGACATCTTTCCGCGGAGGACAGCTCTGCCGCCGTTTGAAGCCGATGACCGACCTGCATAAGATCAACACTTATCAGGAACAGACTGCTGCCGCTTATACACGAATCGTGCAAAAGGGACGTATCTCGTTTGGTGACGCCGCGCCGGTTGAAGAGTCCATGAAACGTCTGGAGATTGGCGGCTCACTTAGCAGCACAGAACTTCTCCGCATTTCCCGCTTGCTTGTAAATGCAGCCCGGGTAAAGGCCTACGGAAGACATGATACGCAAGAGGAATCTTTCGACTGTCTGGATGAATATTTCAACCAGCTTGAGCCACTGACACCACTTTCAAATGAAATCGACCGCTGTATTATCGGTGAAGATGAATACAGTGATGATGCCAGTTCCACACCGAAGCAGAGTCGTCGAAGTATTAATAACATCAATGACAAAGTACATGCCACTTTAACTACACTGGTCAACGGTTCCCTTCGCACTTATCTGCAGGATGCGATCATTACTATGCGTGGAGACCGCTATTGTGTACCTGTCAAAGCGGAATATCGCGGACAGGTACAGGGACTTATTCACGATCAGTCTTCAACAGGTTCTACTCTTTTCATCGAACCTATGGCAATCGTAAAACTGAATAATGACTTAAAAGAACTTTATGCAAAGGAACAGGAAGAGATTCAGGTGATCCTTGCAAATCTAAGCGAAGAAGCCGCACAATATATCGAAGAAATCCGTGTGGATTACCGTTCTCTGACGGATCTTGACTTCATTTTTGCACGAGGTGCTCTGGCAATGTCCATGCGGGCCAGCCGGCCACTTCTGAATGAAGAGGGGCGCATCCGCATTCGTGAAGGACGTCACCCACTGCTCGATCCGAAAAAGGTTGTTCCGATCACTGTGACACTTGGAGAAGATTTCACACTGCTGATCATCACCGGACCAAATACCGGTGGTAAAACTGTTTCTTTGAAAACGGTCGGCCTGTTCTGTCTGATGGGACAGTCCGGACTTCACATTCCTGCCGGAGACCGCAGTGAACTGGCTGTATTCCATCAGATTTATGCAGATATCGGAGATGAACAGAGTATTGAGCAGAGCCTTAGTACATTCTCTTCTCATATGACGAATATCGTTTCCTTTTTGAAACAGGTAGATGAACAATAATCTTACATCAAGCAACTCTTTAAATTTAAGCTTCTCACACAAT
>OQVZ01001084.1_pt1 | contig 10200 bp, 8 predicted proteins | sample 1691571 | NCBI WGS metagenome assembly OQVZ01 (sample SAMN03418261, study PRJEB22391) | human gut metagenome | biome: human-gut; feature: organic feature; material: feces | host: Homo sapiens | place: Tanzania | collected 2013-01
GCAAAAAGGCTTTTTTGCGATTGAAACTGGCTTCATTTGCCTTTGAAGTAAGCTTCATTTCAAATTGGTTTGAGGCTTAGATAAAGTTTACGTGGGGCTCTATTGAAGTTTATTTGAGCCTCACTTCAAATTCAAAAGAGGCTCAGTTCGATTTCATTCAGATGATTGATAAATCGGAAAAAGGATTACGACGTAGCGACTTATGCATAGTGATGGCGCTATATTGCCCAAAGATGGGTACTATTTTCCATCGTAAGATAATGTAGGGTATCTGCTGCTATTTACATGAAACGTATGATTTTTGTGTAGTGTGCGTGTAGTGTTAAGATTGATATTGCACTTGTATAAGTGCTTTTATAATAAAAAGACAATATATAATGATAAAAAGTATAAATGTAGAAAATCTATATGGTCTCTATAGTTACCAGATTGATTTCAAGAAAACAAGTAAAGTAACTATTTTGACGGGCCCAAATGGTTATGGTAAAACAACGATATTGAAGATTATTCATAATTTACTTACTTGTAATTTATGGTATTTCAATATTTTGGTTTTCTCAAAAATCCGGATAGTATTTGAAGATGAATGTTCTATAGTTATTTCAAAGCTACTGGCATCTGATAAAGATGATATTCATAACTTTGAGACTCAAACAGTATGCTTTAAGTTCTGCCAAGTGAATGAATCTAAAACAGTATCTAATGAAAGTATATTCACATTATCAGCTAATTATTTGATGAGAACAGCACGACATAGTTCTGTAGGATATCGGACAATGGATATGATGAAAGGGCTAGATATTGAAGATTATCTGACTCGCAACTATAGGTTTGAAGATGATTCTGCTCTTCCTGAAGATTCGAAAACAATGACTTCTTATCTGTTAAGCTACAATAATCTGTATGTCAAAGAACAGCGCATTCAATATGAGGATTTGGATGTTCAAAGATATGGCAGGCATCTGATAAATCGATACAATGTCGATAAGATAGTAGATGATATAAAAAGATTATTTGCTGAGTATCAAGACAAGTATGTTAAAAAGTGCCAAGAGATTGACTCTCATTTTGTAGAGAAATTATTAAGAAATGATTCTGTTGATCTCAACGAAGAAAGATACAATGAAATTGCTTTGCAAATTAAACAAATTTTAGATTTTTATCATGAATATGGTATCGCGGAGGATCTCAAAGTGGATTATACATATAATGAGAATTTTAAGGTAGCTCTTTTTTTGTATTTACAAGGTATCTATGATAAATTGAGAGTTTATCATCTCTTATTTCTCAAAATGATGATGTTTGTTAAAATGATAGACAATAAAATGTTGTCAAAGAAAACTATAAAACTTAATGCTAAGGATGGGCTTCGTATTTTAGATGATACTAATTATGAAGTTCCTCTGAGAAAGCTATCAAGTGGGGAGCAAAATTTGATAATTCTATATTTTTATTTGATTTTCAAGACTTATAAAGGTACGATTGTTTGCTTGGATGAACCCGAAAACTCTATGCATGTAGCATGGCAAAAATCTATGCTAGAGGACTTTAAAAACATCGCTAAAGAATTTGGAATTCAACTCATTTTTGCTTCTCATTCAATTGATTTTGTTAATGATGATTGGGATGATTGTGTTGATTTGTATAGATCTTTGAAAAATCATGAATAGACGTGATGTTTTTTACAATCTAGAAAGAAGAGTTACTCCAACACGACTCTTGAATTCTATTACTCAATCTTTTAATAACCCAATGAATGATGGCAAGACTTTAGTCTTGGTAGAGGGATATGGCGATCACAGGTATTATAAAAAAATGCTTAAAGAAAAATCTGTGTTTATCCAACCGACTTCGGGCTGTGACAATATGAATGTAATACTTCCGATATTAGTGAAGCAACAAAAATGTTTGGCTATCCAGGATTCTGATTTCTTAAAAATGGGTCAACAGAAAGTTGTATCTGCTAATATGCTATATACAGACTATCATGATTATGAAATGAGTGCCTTGGCAGATGATGATTTTCGGAAGAGATACTTAGATGTTTTAAAAGATAATGGGTGCGATGTTGATATAAATATTGCATTAACAGAGTTATATACTTTGTCATATTATAAGTTGTGTAATGAATTGCATAACTTTAGAACAGACTTTGAATCAGTTAATCAACTAATTTGTAAAGTTGAAAAACTTGATTATAATATGATTCATGGACATATTGGAAGCAATAGTAATGGCTTCCATGATATAACTCTAGGTTTTTTGAATGGTATAATTAGGTCTTACCCGATTGATGAAGATAAAAAAGAGTACCATTTGGTAAATGGACATGATTTGTTTAATAGATTGTGTTTTCATTCTGGAGGTGTTGTTGATGAAGACTTCTTACGTGATAAATTATTAGAACTTTCAGAACTATCTGACTTTATGAAGATGAATTTGTATACTTTAATTGTAGATTGGCAGAACCAAAACTGTGTATCCATAGTTTTGAGTTAATCCTATTCTTGAAGTATGATTGCAAAAATGAATATATCTGCGTTGAAGATAAAATATAGGTATACTTCTTGAGATAGTGAAATTGGAGAAGGGTGCGCTGATTTTCGGTATCGTGAACGGCGTGGGTTCTTCCATCGCCCGTGAAACGGATACGGGTATCTATATCCATGTGGGTCCGGAGATTGGTGTGGCAAGTACGAAGGCTTTCACCGGGCAGGTAACGGTTCTTACGCTTCTTGCTTTGGCTTTGGGGCATGAGTTGGGAACCCTAAACAATGCTGATTATTATCAGATGATAGAGGAGCTTTCTGAGATTCCGCAGAAAATGGAGAAGGTATTGGAGCAGGCTCCGATAATCAAGGATATCTCCCGAATGTTTACCTATGCGCACAACTTCCTGTATCTGGGTCGTGGTGTGAACTATCCTGTGGCGATGGAGGGAGCCTTGAAGCTGAAGGAAATCAGTTATATCCATGCCGAGGGCTATCCTGCTGCCGAAATGAAGCATGGTCCTATCGCTCTGGTAGATCAGGATATGCCAATCGTTTTCCTTGCTACGCATCATCAGTTGTATGAAAAGATTATCTCGAACATGCAGGAGGTGAAGTCGAGAAACGGCCGCATCCTTGCCGTGGTGACTGAGGGTGACCAGCAGGTGAAGGAAATAGCGGATAATGTATTGGAGATTCCAAGAACCCTGAATGCGCTGGTTCCGCTGCTGAGCGTGGTTCCGCTGCAGCTGCTTGCTTACTATGTGGCTGTGGATAAGGGACTGGATGTGGATATGCCGAGAAATCTGGCGAAGAGTGTGACAGTGGAATAAGGGATGTAACCGCCCTCCGGTGCTCAGAACCGCTACGCTATAAGGTTGGCGGGGCATCAAAGCCCTCGCCATGGTTGTGCGGGATGGGATCGCCTTGCTATGTAATGGGTATTTTAAGATTTTGATGCGCCAATCTTGATTCAATGATTACTCTTTAATTGGAATGGTTATGGATATTTCGGATTTTTCATATGAGGACTTTGCTTCAACGTTGAGCAAGGCTCGTATTATTTCACAAAAGCACAAGTATAAATGTTGTATTCCTGGTTGCAATGAGATAGCTTTGAAACATTCTCATATTGTGCCACAATGTGTATTGAAAAAGTACATTTGTAATGATAAGCATGAATTGATACAATGTCAGATAGATGAGGTGCATCCTATGAGTTTTATAGATTCTGGTGAACTTCCATTAGAAAAATTTCAAACGTTTGGTATAGAGAAAGCTATGTCTATGCCAATCTTTTGCAAGAAACACGATAATGGGTTATTTGATGAGTATGAGAAAAATGCAGATGGGATAATACCAACAGATATTAGATTTCAAGTGCTTCAATCTCTACGCGTTGTAGGTGCTTTACGATATCATAATTTGAAGTTATTGGTAGAAAATGAAGCTAAGAGGGAGAAAAATCCCTTTTATCAGGGTGGAATATATGATGAAGAAAAGAAAGCGTGGGAGTTCATGCAAAGACGATATGATTCAAGCATCGTCTTGCTTTATGATGCAATTGAAAATAATGATTTTAACTCTTATGTATTTTGCTGTATAGAACTGGCTCCGTTAAAACTAGCAATTTGTGATGCTATAGTTGATGATAGTGATTTTGAAGAGTTATGCTTTGATGAAACTTGCTCGGCTCCCCTAGATATGTTGTTTGTTCACCTGCTACCGAAAGGAGAGCATTCGTACTTAATGCTAGGATACGATAAACGGCATGTTTCTCGTAGGCTAATGATGTTGCTTAAAAAATGGAAGAAAGTTTTAGTACATGATACAGACTTTAGAACACTATATGACATTTTATGTCATTGTAGCAATAATTGGTGTATCTCTCCAGATTGTGATGAGAGACTTTTATCTGCGCTCATAAGTAGATATAGTGAGGATAGAATGACCGTTGTGTTTAATGAAAAATAACCTAAAGAAAGATTATATGAAGAAACCATTTAAAATGACAGCTAGGGTCTTGGCGCATTTAGGGGAAGATCTTATAAAAGATGAGAGCATTGCATTGTTGGAGTTAGTAAAAAACTCTTATGATGCAGGGGCAACAAAATGTGTTGTAGATTTCAATTTCGATATTTTTGGCTCATTAATAGAAATATCAATTTCAGATAATGGGTCTGGTATGAGTTTAGATACGATTGAGAATATTTGGCTTGTTATTGGTACAGATAACAAGAAAAACAGATTGATAAGTCATCGTCAGGGACGCTTACCTCTAGGTGAAAAAGGCATTGGACGCTTGGGTGTTCATAAGTTAGGAAATGATATTAAGTTGTATTCTAAGCATTCGGATGAGAATGAAGTTTATGTAAGTATCGATTGGTCCAAATTAGCAAAATCTAAAGATATTGATGACTTTAAGATAGATTATGGATATTCTTCTGATTCGCATTTCTTTGACAAACAAACAGGTACGAAAATTATTGTCCGTAATCTGAAAGGGGAATGGAATAGAAGAAAACTTCGTTCTGTATTTCGGGATTTAACGACGTTGAATAGTCCATTTTCAGAAAAAAGTGACTCTTTTGAGGTCGTTGTCTCATCAAATAGTAATGTCTTCTCAGGCTTGCCAAATCTTGAAGCTATCAAAAATGCAGGTTTATATTATGGACATTGTACTTTGGAAGGTAGTATAATAACTGAGTTTTCTTATGAATTCAAGCCATGGAATGTTTTGGATAAGATAAAGTCAAGGTCACTAACGACTTTAGATGAATATGAAAAGGTCTTAATACATAATGTTGAAGTTGAGACAGAAACTGGTAAAGTGGTAAAACGGGAAAAGCGTTTAGATCTTAATGAATATAATATAGGTAGGGTGCAATTTGATGTCATCATGTACGAGAAGGACTCTTCCGTATTTAGTTTGTTAAATATTGAGAAAAAAGGTCTAAATGATTATTTAAAGGAAAATTCTGGTATTCGAGTTTACCGTGATAATATGAGAGTGTTTGATTATGGTGAACCTGGCAATGATTGGCTTTCTATAGATAAAAGAAGGCTTAGTCGTAGTGGAGGATCTATAAGTAACAGCCTACTTCTTGGTTCTGTAATGTTAGACCGTATTTCCAGTTATGGTTTAAGAGAAAAAACAAATCGAGAAGGATTCATCGAAGATGAAGCTTATTTTGCTTTCGTGGATGCTATATCTTACGTGATGGATCTTTTCATTCAGCAGAGAAATCAAGACAGAATGAATCTGATGTCTATTTACAAAACTGGTAAAAATGTGACAGAACCGGTAATTGGTGACTTGTCTGAAGTTATTTCTATCGTTAAAGAAAAAGTTCCAGATGAGAAAGATCAACATCAGATTCTTACTTATTTGTATCGGATTGAATCACAATATAATGAGGTAAGGGACACATTAATTCATAGTGCAAGTATTGGCATCAATTTAGGAGGAGCAATCCATGAACTGGAGAAGCAAATGGCTGCACTTAAAAGTTGTGCAGAAGCAGGAAATATATTTAAGGTAAAAGAAATCATTCCAGTCTTGGAAACGATCATTGCTAATTATTCCTCAATGATGTTAAAGTCTGAAATTCAAAAATTCAATGTTTCCCAAATAGTTGGTAAAGTTATTGAGTACAATAGATTTAGATTTCAAGATCATGCTATCAGATTGTTCTCAAATTATAAGAAGGTCGATTTTATGGCAAAACTTAGTAAGACAGAAACAATTTCTGCATTAACTAATTTGGTGGATAATTCCATATATTGGGTTTGTAGATCAAGAATAGAGGATAGAATGATATATTTGTATGTTACAGAATCTTTTCGAGAAGGTTTTGTCACAGTAGCCGTGTGCGACAATGGACCAGGGTTTAAAATTGCACCAGAATTAGCGGTTAGAGCTTTTGTGTCAGGAAAGCCTCTTAATGCAGGTATGGGATTTGGACTTTATATTACTCACGAAACGATGAAACAGTTGAATGGTCATATGGACATTCTGTCCAATTGTGATATAGAACTGCCGTCGAAAATTGTTGATAAAGGGATTGATAAGGCTATTGTTGCTTTGTCATTTCCTAAAGCATAATGTGTATTTTATGTAATGTAGCTATGAAAATTGAAGAAGTTATAAATAGGGCGGTTGTTATTGACAACATCGAAGAAGAAGGTGAAGCTATTGTGGATGCTTTACAGAAAGTTGATGTTCCTGTAGATTTTATTCGCATAGGTAGTTCCGAAGGTGAAATATCAGCATTTAAGCATCCTCGTGAATTGATTTTTGCAGACTTGATGCTGGACGATAATATTTCAAATTTAGTTCCAAATATTTCTCGACTTATTGGTATAATCCAAAGAATTCAACCAGAAAGAACTAAGTATTATGGTATCGTGTTATGGACAAAGCATAAAGAGTATTCTAACGAATTTCTCAAACGAATAGGAAATGCGACAGTTAGGAATGCTATTGCAGATCAAGAATCTACTGATGAGGAAGAAGAAATAGATACTTCTGTGATATTAAATGCTCCTCCTTTGTTTATTTTGTGTATGGATAAAATGAACTATCAAGTAGAAGGTTCTTGGAATTTTGACAGATTGTTAGATGACCTAAATACTGAACTTCAGAAGAGTAGAATAGCTTATTTTTCATTGGCTTGGAGAAAATTAGTTAATGATTCTATAGAGAATGTTTTAAGTGACATATATGGATTATCTTCCAATTTTGAGAATCACGAAGAGTGTTTATCATATATCCTTAGAGAGTTATCTAGAAATGAAACGGGTGAAAAGGAAGATATAAATTTGACTTCAGGGGCTTACCAGGTATTTGATTCATTGTTAAATTCAGAATTACTTTCGATTGTTAAGAATGAGTCACTTCCTGATTTATCTGGAATTACTGAAAATCCATTTGGTGGTGATGTTAAAACATTGCATCGTCTGTCTGCCAAGCTGAATTCTTGTTTCTTTATTGAAAGTAACAACTTGAATACACAAGAAATTCTACCTGGTAATATTTATCGAATTCTTGATTTGAAAAGTCCGCTTGTTTTGCATGAAAATCAGGTTGAAGATGTTCCTGTTGATATGGGAGATGGAATATTTGAGCTTGAAAATACTTATCCAAGAGTAAATATAGCAATAGAATTAACACCCCCTTGTGACCATGCTAATAAGAAAATCTATTCAAGATTTGTTGGTGGGTATGTATTTGATATTCCAATAGGCGGGTTTAAAACTAGTAGCAAAGCTAAAGTTAAGATATATCAATGTAAAAAATCAGATAAGTGTTACCCAATATATCCTATTTTTGTACCTGGTGATAAAAATGTAAAATGCATCGTCTTCGACTTCCGATGTCTTTGGACTCTAACTGATACGGAGATTAAAAATGAGGATAAGTACAAGTTGTGGTTTAAGGCTAAACCTGGTCTTTTTGCAGATGTTCTTCAAAAATTCTCTTCACACGCATCAAGGCTTGGATTGAATGACATTCATTTAGAGCGCATTAAATAGAAGAATGACATTTAGAACATAAATGTTTTTTCTGGTGGATTTCTAATATAAAAAGTGATATGACGAAAGATGAACTCTATTCTAAGATAGCTGAAATGCTCCCTGTAGAGAATACGGATAGTAAGCCATTTCGTATACTTTTATCTGATAGTCTGAAGACTTATCTATCTTATATAAACAAGACTGAAGGTATCGACGATGAGGATAAAAAGGAAATAGCTTATATCTGTGAGGCAATTAAAGCTATAGTTAAGGCACAATATAAAGGTTTGCATGCACAAGCTTTTAGAAAACTGTCTAATTTGTTTTCTGGTAAAACTGGACATAAAGGTTTTGGTAATATCTTGTTTGTTTCGCAATTAGAAGCAAATAATAGTTTCTATAGGGCTAGGGTACATAGTGGTACTAAGAAGTTTACCTATAAGGATATGTTTCATATACCTTTCTCAAAACGAGGAATAGTTCAAACTCAACGCTATAGTTTTCCCGGCTATCCTTGTTTGTATGTTGGAGAAAGCGTCTATGCCTGTTGGGAAGAAATGCATCGTGTAGATTTCGATTTATGTATGATATCACGTGTAGTGAATCAGAAAGATATTTTTCTACTTGATATGCGAATACCCAATAAAAATGATTTTGATAAGAATATAATAAGGACCTTATATTTCTTCCCATTGTTACTTTCATGTATGGTAGTAGTAATCAATAGGGATGACGTCTTTAAGCCCGAGTATATCATTCCGCAGTTAGTGACAGAGTGGGTAATTACTCATAATGATAAGCCGGAAACTAAGAAAAAAAATGTTTTGATTTATGGTATACGATATACATCGTCATTGAAGGCCGATGAATTTGAATTTCCAAAGTCAAAACTCGATAATATCGCATTGTTCCCAATAGATGCTTTGGGGGCTAATGGTAATAATTATTGTCCTAAGTTGGTCGATAATTTCTCGATAACGAATCCTACCTGCAATGAATTTGAGAAGTTGAAATGTGGCTATGACATAGATTTAGGTAAAGCTGGGTATGATGATAAAGAATTTGAATTATTTGCTAACTATGAACTTTCAGATTTTGGGCAATTAGAAAAAAGATTACGTGACACTGATAAGTTCCCGCTTTATAAAATGAGTAACTAAAGATTCTGAGGTAAAGTTGAAGGTGAAAACATATATGAATAGTACATCTCCATATTTTGCTTTATTACGATATTGTCTGGGGAAAAAGGAGAATATGAGTAGGGCGATTGCTGGTATGAACTGGCATGAGCTGTATTCTTTTGCTTCTAAGCAGGCGTTGCTGGGGCTTTGCTTTGATGGTATTGAACGATTGGGGAAGGAGTATCCTGAGGAGTTGAAGCAGAACCCGATAGGGAGGGAACTGCTGATGACTTGGATGGGTAAGGCGCAACAGATTCGCAGGCAGAACATGAAGGTGAATGCTGTGGCGGGTAAGCTCTTCGCTATGCTCAGAGAGGATGGGATGAGGTGCTGCATTCTGAAAGGGCAGGGGAATGCCTTGATGTATCCGAATCCTTATTCACGTACTCCTGGAGATATTGATGTTTGGATTGATGCTAGTAGGGAGAGGATTATGGAGTATACTCAAAAGAAGTTTGAACTTGGGGATGATATCAGACTGCAGCATCTGGAGACTTCCTTGGATGGTGTTCCTGTGGAGCTGCATTTCTTTCCTTGCTCTATGAATAATATCCTTTATCATGCCAGGTTGCAGAAATGGTTTCGAAGGAATGCGGATTTGCAATGCTCAAATATTGTTAGCCTGCCCGATGGGGCAGGGGATGTTGCTGTGCCAACGACGGCATTCAATGTTGTTTATCAGCTGACGCATCTATATCACCATTTCTTTGATGAAGGGATTGGAATGAGGCAAATCATTGACTATTTCCTGGTTGTTTGCGACTTTTATAAAGTCTATCAAAAATCTTCGAAAATCACCCCGTCCCTCTTTACCCTTAAAGAGGGCTCCACCTCTCATCTCGGTCTTCTTCAATGGTCTTTGCACCCCCTTCGGTTCCCCTCGCAGGGGACAGAAACCTCAGGGAAGAAGAGGGAAACCGCCCTACAGTGCTATATTTGCCCCACCTGTCCCTCCCCTGCGGGAGGGTCCTTACCCTATACCCAAGCCCTAAATCCCTACCATAGGGATTAGG
>OQVZ01001088.1_pt1 | contig 10174 bp, 7 predicted proteins | sample 1691571 | NCBI WGS metagenome assembly OQVZ01 (sample SAMN03418261, study PRJEB22391) | human gut metagenome | biome: human-gut; feature: organic feature; material: feces | host: Homo sapiens | place: Tanzania | collected 2013-01
AGCTTAAAATGAAAATAATGGTCAAAACATTTGGATTTTAACATAGAAAGCAGATAGCGTTATCAAATTAAACAATAAACTATCAAGTGATAAATGGGAACAGGTGGTAAAGCCTCTTCCTATGAAAACAATCAACACAAATATCTTTAATCCATATTATCGTGGATTCAACTATTATGACAGCGATCTTCTTGACTTAGTGGAAACAGAACAACAACGAACTTGGGACTTCATTTATTCTTCAAATTATGAAAAGAAAGAAGACTCTTATCCACAAAAAAAAAAATATTTATCGTTCGATGGTTATCCTCAATATAAGGTGACATACTATGAAGATTCTTATACATATAAAGTAATTCCAAGGTTTGTCTATGACACAAATGGTAACCTCGTCTATGTGGCGTCTTTGACAAGAAATAATGATAGTGCGCCTTTCCAAGAAATGAGAAGACTGGTGTATTTACGCGATTATCTAAACAACAAATACGGAATCAAATCTCAGAGTAAAAAGACACAAAATTACCTACAACTTCTTCTATGTCGTGACAATGGATTTGAGCGGACTCACGTAGAAGCACTCGCAAGCGTCTTTGCTGCTGCTTTGACATCAGACTTGCGATACATGGGCGATAAAGGAAAAAAGATTGCTAATGGAGCTTTGAAGAATGTCAATGTCTATAACGACTCTGATGGCAAAAACTATATCGCACAACTTGAAAAAGATCATGATTCTGAATTTGGAAGCGTATATATGATAGAAAGATTGTCTAACGTAAGTTTCAGAATTGTATATCTTGACACACAGTTGAAACCTTCTCATTGCGCAATTATTACTTATATGACAGGTGACAAACCATTTACACAAGAACTCTCTGGACGTCTTGTGTCCATTCCAAACAATCTGCCTCCATTAATAGATTGTTCAGGAGAAGTTTACAAAAATGTAAAGAAGACCCAGAATTAAGTATGCACTAAATTAATTCCGTCAACAGGTTTTAAACTACTCGTTAGTGCCAGTTGCTGCTAATTGCTGACTACAAAGGTAAGGGCAAAGAAAAGGGAAATTTGCAGGTCCTCTTCAATATCTACAGAAATTAGGATGTATTTGTCCGATTGGTTCTATCCACGACCACAAATAGAACCAATAAAACGGAAAAGGACTGCTGGAACACTTCATTCCAACAGTCCTATACGAATAAGGTTGTGTGAGAGTTATTTCTTTAATGTGATGCAGCCCATCGAAGCACGCTTCTGAGCATCGGAAATCTTGGCATAGACCTCTGTTGTTGCCACATTCTTGTGACCGAGATAACGCTGCACAACCGCTATACTTGTCCCTGCGTCCAACTGGAGACAGGCAAAGCTGTGGCGTGAGCAATGATAGGAGATATGCTTGGTAATCCCTGCATCTTTCAGCCAGTTCTTCAATGGTGCCTGTGTCATGGAGTCTTTGAAATCGGGGAACACCTTGCCTCGTTTATCCGGTGAATAGCTTATCAGTTCCAAGGCTTCCTCACTGATTGGATTATGTACGATGTCCTTTGTCTTCTGCATTCGAGTGGTGACATACATCACTCCATCGTTGCCATATGGCTGTATCTCCTCCCAAGTGAGTTTTTTGATGTCGCTCAACCTTAATGCCGTAAGGCAGGAGAACAGAAACGCACGTTTCAAGGCAGGGGCTGAGCATGGAGTGGAAGCCAAACGGATAACCTCGTCCTGTGAAAGATACTCTCTGTCTGTCGGAATGGTCTCGATGCGTTCCAGAAAGCCATTCGGGTTCTCCTTTATCTTTCGGTCACGAAAAGCTGTATGTAACAAGGCACGGAATGTTGACCAGTAGTTGGCTGCCGAATTGATATGCAGTTTTTTGTTCTTATGCAGTCCCTGTGGTGCTGTAAGCAGATACTCACGAAATCTGTTGCACAAGTCTACGTTTATCCCAAATCATTAGGATTTCTCTGTGTCGTACGGCAAAGAGAATTCGTTCCTATCAAATCAAACGTCCGTTCTTATATGTTTTCGCAGTAAAACCTCACGAAAAGTCATCGTCACCCGAACGGAATCTGATCGGACGGCGAACGGAATCTGATCGGGCGGCGGACGGAATCTGATTGGACGGCGGACGGAATCCGATTGGACGGCGGACGCGAATGGTGAGAAAAGCTTAGGTCGTGTAAACAGAACCGTGACCCGATTCAGTTTACACGACCGTTCTGTTTACACTCTCTTCTCCACAATACTTTCGATGTACTTGCACACCATGTCGATGCCTTTCAGATTGTCGCCACCCTCGGGAATGATGACATGAGCGAAGCGCTTTGTAGGCTCGATGAACTGCTCGTGCATCGGCTTGAGCACCTTAAGGTAGCGGTCTACAACCATAGAGACGGTGCGTCCGCGGTCGATGGTGTCGCGCTGTATGTTGCGTATGAGGCGCTCGTCGGGGTCGCAGTCGACGAAGATGCGCAGGTCCATCATGTCGCGCAGGCGCTTGTTGAGCAGCGTCATGATGCCCTCCACTATTATCACCGGCTTCGGCTCTACGTGTATGGTCTCCTTCTCGCGGTTGCACTTCAGGTACGAGTACGTAGGCTGCTCGATGGCGCGGCCCTCGCGCAGATCGTTAATCTGCTTTATGAGCAGTTTCCAGTCGAAGGCGTCGGGATGGTCGAAGTTGATGGCACGGCGCTCCTCTTCGGTCATGTGCGACGTGTCGTTATAGTACGAGTCGAGCGGCACTACAGCCACGTGGTGCGGCGGCAATGCCTCTACTATCTTTTTCACTACCGTTGTCTTGCCGGAACCAGTGCCGCCGGCAATACCGATTATCGTAATCTTGTCGTTTGTCATAATCTTATGCTTATTGATATATTGCGCTGAACATTCTGCTGTAGAACTCGGCTTTGCGCTCGGGCTTCATGGGGTAGGCGCGCGAGCTGCTGGGCATGCGCCAGAGGCGTAGCGTGCGGTCGGCGAAGGCGAACTGCACGTTCTCGCCCACCTTCGGCTGCGTCTTTATGTCGAAGCAGGAGCAGAGCACGTCGGTGGCTTTCTGCCCCGTGGTGACGATGTCGGTGAGCTCGGGCAGCGAGTCGACCATCGCCTTAAGGTCTGTCGGCTCCACTACCTCCAGGTCTTTGTCAGACGCCGTGTTCTTCAGACGGCGCACCTCCGTCGCCGTGTCGTACATGCCTATGCGATGCTCGTTGAGGAACGGGACGATGAGGTCGAGTCGGAACGTCTTGTGCTCGGTGTCGACGAAGTGCAGCTTGTCGTTGTAGAAGCACAGTCCGAAGATGCGCCACATGTCGTTGGTGAAGTTGGGGTAGTAGAAGCGCATCGACCAGCGCTGCTCGCCCGGCGGAAAACTGCCCAGCATGAGCAGTCGGCAGCCGTCGGGGAGGAATGGGGTGAACGGATGGCGCTCGGTATTCATTACTTCTGCTCCTTCACCAGGTACACTACTACCGGCAAGTGGTCTGAGTAGCCGTCGAGCCATACGCCGCCTGCTGTAGTACGCTTCGGCGCGCCCTTGTATCTGCCCTCGCTCTGTATGAGATACGGGCGAATGTGAATCTGATGCTGGAAGTACTTCAGCGTAGAGAAGTCCTTAGAGCCGTTGGCGTTGAGCAGATTCGGCGTCATCACAATCTGGTCGAAGAGGTTCCATGTGCCGTTGTAGAAGAGCGTGCCCTTGCCCTGCTTTGTGAGCAGGTTGTACCACGGGTTGTACATGTCGTCCTTGCCCGTCTTCTCGATGGTAGGCTTGCAAGAGAGCGCCTCGGTCATCGACTTGTTGGTAGGGTCGTCGTTCATATCGCCCATCACGAACACCTTGCACTTCTTGTCGGCACGCAGCAGCGAGTCCTTCACGGCGCGCACCTGTCTGCCTGCCACCTCGCGATAGTAGGACGTGGTGAAGCGGCTGGGCCAGTGGCACACGATTACGGCTACCGGCTCGCCGGCGAGAGTGCCGCTCACGGTGAGGAATCCGCGTGTGATGAAGTTGGAGTCCTTAGGCTCTTCGGGCACGTAAGGCACAAGGCGCACGTTCTTCACGGTGAAGAAGCGCGGGTTGTAGAGCATGGCGCAGTCGATGCCGCGGCGGTCGGGTCCCTCTACGTGTACATATTTATATCCGCGCTGCTTCAGCGGAGCCTGCGCTGTGAGGTCGTCGAGCACCTTCGAGTTCTCCACCTCCGACATGCCTACGATGGCGCAGCCGATGCCCGGCAGCTTGTCGGTGCCAAGGTCGGCGATAGCCTGCGCCATGTTGCGCAACTTGTGGGTGTACTTCAGTCCGTTCCACTTGTACGAGCCGTTCGGCAGGAAGTCGTAGTCGCGCTTGCCCTCGTCGTGGCAAGTGTCGAAGAGGTTCTCCTGGTTGTAGAAACCTACAGCGTAGAGATTAAACTTTTTCTGGGCCGATGCTCCGAGAGTGATGCAGAGGAGCAGGGCGAGGATAAAAAGATTCTTTTTCATTTTAGTTATTTGCTTTTTTATTCTTGTTTCGTTTAATACATGAGTATATAGTGCAAAGTTACAGTAAATACTTATTATTGCACCCTGTTTCATGCTTTTTTTGCATTAAAATACAAAACGTTACGCCCTTTTTGTGTGTCGCAGCATTGAAACACTATATTAATATAAATAAAGTTGGGAAACATTTCTTTAATTGGATAAAAATGTGTTACTTTGCAATCTATTTCATTTGCTGCATGCGGCAGGCTTGCGAGCTTTCCGTGGATAGGATGAGACCTTTGCACGGTTGGCTGAAGTAGGGAAAATGTAGCAGCGGCGATATAACGAAATTTCATTAAATAATTATAAACACTTACATGCAAAAGAAGCTTAAATTAGCAGTGCTGGCAATGTGCTGCGCTCCGTCTGCATTCGCACAGACAGCAGCCGACTCGATCGGCTTCCACAGCGAAGCGGCGAGCGAGGCTGCCTTCACTTTCACAGAGGCACAGCTCGGTGAGGACGACGACATGACACAGAACGTGACCATCGTCAACTCTAACACCGACATCTATGCCAGCCAGGTGGGCTATCTGTTCTCACCGGCACGTTTCCGCTATCGTGCATTCGATCAGAAGTACAACGAAGTCTATCTCAACGGATTGCTGCTGAACGATATGGAGAGCGGACAGTTCCGTTACTCTCAGGTGGGCGGTCTGAACAACATGACACGCAACCAGGAGTTCGCCCTTCCGTTCGAAAGCAACAACTTCGCAATGTCAGGCATGGGCGGATCGAACAACTACAACTTCCGTCCGTCGGCAATGCCCGTAGGCCACCGCTTGACAGTAAGCGGCGCCAACCGCAACTATACCCTGCGCGGCATGTACTCGTACAGCAGCGGACTCTCTGAGAAGGGATGGGCGTTCACCGGCAACGTGAGCTACCGCTGGGCACGCAACGGATACGTAGAGGGCACATTCTACAACTCGCTCTCTTACTTCCTCGCCGTGCAGAAGGTGATGGGCAACCACAGCCTCTCGCTCTCTACATGGGGCAACCCGACGGAGCGCTCTACACAGGGTGCTGCAACGGACGAGGTATACTGGCTCGCCAACAACCGCTACTACAACCCCTACTGGGGCTACCAGAACGGCAAGAAGCGCAACTCGCGCGTCGTGAACGACTTCGCTCCGAGCGCCATCCTCACATGGGACTGGAACTTCAACGAGAACTCGAAACTCACTACGTCGTTCTTCGGCAAATACTCTATGTACAAGAGCACAAAGCTCAACTACAACAACGCCGACAACCCGCATCCTACCTACTGGAAGAACCTGCCGTCGAGCTACTACGACGTATGGTACGGCAACAACGACGCATATCGCACGGAGCAGGCTTACGAAGACTGGAAGACATCGTACGACTACTGGCGCGCATCGAAGGCTAACCGACATATCAACTGGGACCGCCTCTACTATGCTAACAAGAACACAGCAGCTCAGGGCGGCGATGCTATGTACTATATCCAGGCTAAGCACAACGACAACCTCATGCTTTCGTTCGCTTCTACCTTCAACCACCAGATTGACAAGGACAAGAAGTTCAACGTAGGCGTGATTGCTGCCACAAACAAGGCTATGCACTACCAGACAATGGAAGACCTGCTCGGCGCTTCTCAGTTCCATAATATCAACACTTATATTATCTCTGACAAGTACACCGCAGCTTCGCCCGAAGCACAGTACGACCTCAACCATCCTAACGCTGTAGTGAAGGAAGGCGACCGCTTCGGCTACGACTACAACCTCTTCATCAACAAGGGCAAGCTGTGGACATCGTACACCGAGAACTTCGGACCGCTCAACTATACCGTGGCTGCCCGACTCGGCTATACATCTATGCAGCGCGAAGGCAAGATGCGCAACGGTCTGGCTGCTAACAACTCGTTCGGCAAGAGCAAGACAGCGGAGTTCGTTGACGGCGGATTCAAGTTCGGCTCTAACCTCACGCTCGGACACGGCAACGTGCTCACACTCGGCGTAGGCTACGAGCACCGCGCTCCTGAAGCACGTGCGGCATTCATGTCGCCGGAGGTGAACAACGACTTCGTTCAGGGTCTCAAGAACGAACGCATCTTCAGCACAGAGCTCGGCTACATGTACGAGAACTCTTGGCTCCACCTCAACCTCAAGGGTTACTATAGCCGCATGACCAACGTTTCCGACTGGCAGAACTTCTATAACGACGACACCAACTCGTTCATCTACGTGTCGATGACCGATATGAACAAGTCGTACTACGGTGCGGAGCTCGGCGCCAAGTTCAAGCTCACCAGCTTCCTCGACGTGAAGCTCATCGGTACAATCAGCGAGGCGAAGATTACGAACAACTCTAAGCTCTGCTACATGGAGTCTACAAGCGCTACGCTGCACGGCACAGGTCAGGAAGGCGAGAACTACGACTACGTACACAACAAGGGCATGCGCGACAGCGGCACACCGCTCACAGCGCTCAGCCTCGGCGTAAGCTACCACCAGAAGGGTTGGTTCATCGACCTCAACTGCAACTACTACGACCGCATCTATCTGTCGTACTCGCCCAACTACCGTTTCGATGAGAACATCAAGCGTCGTAACGACGTGATGAAGGCGCTCGACCGTCCTATCATCAACGACGTGACCGGCGAAATCATCCCCGGCGCACTCGACCAGGCTAAGGGACACGGCGGATTCATGCTCGACGGCTCAATCGGTCGCAGCATATATCTCAAGCACGGCTCGTTGTCAATCAACCTCATGGTGCAGAACATCCTCAACAACCGCAACATCGTTACTGGCGGTTACGAGCAGAGCCGAAGCGGATACACACAGAGCGCTAACCTGCGCGGATATTCGTTCGAGAAGAACCCGTTCAAGTTCTACGCTTTCGGTACAAACGGTATGCTGAACATTACTTATAAATTCTAAATCACAGAAAGAAGATGAAAAGTATAAAATATCTGAAACTCGCGCTCTTCGCGCTTGTTATAGGTCTTTCGGCTACATCTTGTATGGATGACGACTGGACAGACCCTACTGGCGAGGTGGCACCGTTCGGCAACAACCAGCTTCAGGAGACCAACGTCGTTAACATCGCCGACTTGAAGTCGAAGTACAGCGCGCTGCTGAAGGACAAGGTGAACGACACCGTACGCATCGCCGACGGTGTGCAGATTAAGGCTCGCGTAACGGGCAACGATATCTCTGGCAATATCTACAACCAGATTATGCTCGAGGACGCTACCGGCGGCATCGTCATCAGCGTTGCTCAGGGCGGTATGTGCGGTCAGCTGCCTATCGGTCAGGAAGTGCTTATCGACCTCGGCGGACTCTACTACGGCGCTTACCGTACACAGCCGCAGATTGGCGTTCCGTACACCGATTTCAAGAAGAACCAGACTTACCCGAGCCGCATCAGCCGCACTGAATGGCAGACTCGCTTCAAGATTCTCGGCAAGGCAGACGCTTCGCTCGTCGTGCCTCACGTGTTCGAGACTTCAGAAATCAGCACTCTCAACAACGAGACTGTGGCACATAAGTACACAGGACAGATCGTAACGCTGAAGGGTGTTGAGTTCGACACCGCTGACGGCAAGGTTACGTTCGCTCCCGAGGCAGAAGGTGCTTCTACAGGCTATGGCGTTACACGCTACTTCAAGGGCTACACCGCTCAGAAGAAGCAGATAGGCATCCGCACAAGCTGCTACGCTAAGTTCGCTGCAGAGACTCTGCCGAAGGGTAAGCTCAACGTAACCGGTATTCTCACCGTCTACAAGACCAGCGCAACTTCGTCTTACGGCACAACCGTGCAGCTCGTTCTGCGCTCGCAGTCTGATATCGAGGTGCTCGAGCCGGAGAAGAACAAATAAAGCCTTGGCGATATAGCATTATCGGCAGCAAGGCTATCCACATTATTATTAATATACAACAAGCAAACAAACAAAAGAATATGAAAAAGATATTTTTCTCAATGCTCGTCGCAGCGATGACGGCATTCACATTCACAAGCTGTGAGGACGTTCCCGAGGCTTATGAAATTCCTGGTGGCGGCAACGGCGGCGGTTCAACCGAAATGACAGGCAATGGTACCGCAGAAAGTCCTTACACTATAGAGGACATCAAGAAGTCGGGCGCCACTGGCAGCAATGTCTTTGTTAAGGCTTACATCGTAGGCTTCGTTCCCGGCAAGGCTATCGACGAGGCTAAGTTCACAGCCGAGGGTTGTGAGGTTGCAAGCAACGTTCTCATCGCAGCTTCTGCTGACGAGACTTCTGTTGACAACGTAATGCCGGTACAGCTTCCTGTAGGTGATGTTCGCAACGCAATCAACCTCAAGGACAATCCTGCAAACTACAAGCAGGAAGTGGTTCTCTGCGGTAACATCGAGGCTTACTTCGGCAAGACCGGTCTGAAGTCGGTAGTTTGGGCTAAGCTCGGCGACAAGGAGTTCGGTGCAAAGCCTGGTACAGAGGCTGGCGGCGATACAGGAGCTGCTGGCACACCGAAGGGCACTGGTACAAAGAACGATCCGTTCAACAGCGTAGCTGCGAATGCTGAGGCAAGCAAGCTGGCTGCAAACGCTGTGTCTGAGCAGGGCTACTACATCAAGGGTAAGGTGGTTTCTGTAAAGGAGGCTTTCTCTGCACAGTACGGCAACGCTTCTTTCTACATCTCTGACGACGGCAAGGCAGACGGACAGTTCCTCGTGTTCCGTTCGCTCTATCTCGGCAACCAGAAGTGGACAGAGGGTCAGCCTAACATCGCTGAAGGCGACGAGGTTGTGGTTTACGGCAAGCTCACCAACTACTACGGCAATACTCCTGAGACTGCTCAGGGCACTACATACCTTGTGTCTGTAAACGGCAAGACAGAGGGTGGTTCTACTGGTGGCGAGGACAAGCCGGGCGAGGACAAGCCTGCAGGCAATGGCAATATCGCTATCAACGGCACAACACTCACACTCTCTAACCCGAGCGTTCAGGCTGGTGCAACAACAGTAGAGGTGGTTCCTGGCGACTTCTATACAGAGAATGGTACTGAGGTTACAACCATCACTCTTAAGGACGGCACAAAGATCGTATTCGACGCAAACGGCGAGAAGAATGGTCCGAAGTATTACACAGGTGCTAACTACTCTAACATCCGTGTTTACAAGAATAACACTATCACTTTCGAGGGTAGCAAGGCAATCGCTAAGGTTGTGTTCAGCTGCGATGTATACAACAAGATCAACTGCGTCGGCAACGAGACAGCTACTGTTGTTATCAATGGCAAGACAATGACTTATACAAACGTCTTCACAGAAGCTTCTGGCGGTGGCGTTCAGTTGCGTCTGAACAAGATGGTAATCACATACGCTAAGTAATGCGTCGTTAGATACAAAAAATTCCAAGCCATTTCAAAACGTTGAAGTGGCTTGGATTTTTTTGTTTTCAAACAATTAAGCGGCTTGGAGTTTTTGTTTTCAAACAATTAAGCGGCTTGGAATTTTTGTTTTCAAAAATTTGTGGGTCTCATAAAAAAGTCGTAACTTTGCATCCGCTAAGCGTTTGAAAGCGAATTATTTATTTAACACTATAACAATTTAAACAAAATGAAGAAGGGAATTCATCCAGAAAACTATCGCCCCGTCGTATTCAAGGATATGTCCAACGGCGATATGTTCCTTA
>OQVZ01001089.1_pt1 | contig 10169 bp, 10 predicted proteins | sample 1691571 | NCBI WGS metagenome assembly OQVZ01 (sample SAMN03418261, study PRJEB22391) | human gut metagenome | biome: human-gut; feature: organic feature; material: feces | host: Homo sapiens | place: Tanzania | collected 2013-01
AAAGGAGTGAGTTTCTCGGATTTTATTTGTACTTTTGCCATGTCATTCAGAGTTTTTATCTGTTTTTTTTGCGACACTAAGATAAGTGAAATTTCTGACATGGCAAAATCCTGAGCAACTTTTTGTTGCTCAGGTGCTTATAAAAAATATTAAATTATAGTGTTGCGGAAATTAGAGTAAAGTAGAAATAATAAGCCCTTATGGAAAACGTATTTAGAGATTATGGTAGATTTGAAAACGAATCCAACAATCAAATCATCTGTTTTAATGTAACACGCACCTATTTATTGTGCAAAAGACCCAGTTTGTATGAATGTGTAAGAAAGTATTGGAGATTGAATGGGGAACGAGCTAAAAAGGCAGAATACGTTTTTGCCATTTGTTCTGGTTACATCGTAGGGGTATTTAAGCCAACCCATTGGTTCCTTACGGATTCAAATGAATATGTAGGTCGATGGGAATTTGAAGGTGTAGAGATTTCGGACTCTCCGTATTTACATATGGATATTTCTCAACTTGTAGGAAAAAGACAAAATCCAGTATCATACATTAATATGTAATCATCATGAGAAAAGAACAATTACTTAACATATACGAAGATAATGGGTTATATGGAGCAAAAGACCAAAATGGACAGATTGTTATTACCGCACAATATACGGAAATGTATCAATTTAGTTGTGGACTTTCATTGGTTAGAAATAGTCAATATCAGTATGCTTACATTGACTACGATAATAATATTGTTATTCCATTTGGTGTATATTCTTGGTGCGAACCTAGGTTTGTTTGTGGCTATGCCAGAGTGTTAAAAGATAAATGGGGTATCATAAATACAAGAGGAGATTTAATTATCCCATTAAAATACGATAAAATATGGGCATTAAACGAAGAATACTTATGTTCCATAAAAGCATATGATGGTACACAAGAAACAAGTATCAACCTGTTAAAGCTAACATCAAACAACATGCTATTAGACGGACTTACCTATATAGCAACATATTCAGTAAACGATTTTAAAGAGCTGTCTAATTGCAGTCATGTATACATTAAAAAAGATATAGAAACCAACCAATTATTTTTCACTTATGGAACAAATATTGGTGCTGTAGCTATAAATTCTATTCCAAAAGAACCAATGTTTTCAATTGTCAGCAATAGCAACGGAAAGATATTTGTTTTACTCACAGAAAAATGCGATGTAGGAAAGACCTCATTTCCACCTTCATCTATAGAAATAAATGATGACAGTAACAAAAAAGGAAAGAAACTGGCTTCAAATTATCATAAAACTTCATTTTGGGATTATGAAAACGAGAAAATGAATGATTACGATAATTGGAGTGACCCTTTTGGTGACGAGAGAGCGTTTTATGACGGTTGGTCTAGAGAGGACGTAGAATCAGGTTTGGCTGATGCCTATGAATAAATAAAAAGAATACATTAGTGTCCGTTAAGACTGAAGGTCTTATTTGTTCAGATGGGACTACATAAAAGGAACCGACTGATTTTAGGCTAAAGCCCAAGGTCAGTCGGATTGTCATTTTCCACAACTCTGTGCAATCATCATTCCTATACCTCCAGCAACCACAAAGATACCAATCGTGAAGAAGAACCAGAAGAACCACTGGGCATAGTAACCAAGGTAACAATCATCATATTCCTTGTAACCTGAGTTCGGGATAAGAAAGTCTTTGTAAAAGTTGGTAATCTCAATAATTTTTAGTACCTTTATGATTGTGAATCAATTAATTATAAAATTAAAGGATACTATAGTTATGGAGATTACCAAGAACAAAATTACGAAAAAATGCTGGAATAACCTCGGAAAATGGGAGAAATGACGCTAAATGACTTTGTACCAATGTCGTTACGGTGTCAGATGAGGACAAACCGAAAAAGCGGAAAATGCAAGGAAAAGCAGAATATAGCAGGAGAACGGTTTGCAAATCATTACCCAAGAAGATGTAAGATTTAACACATGTAGGACGCTATTGCACCGTTTGTCACCGTTTTGCGTAGCAAGGTTTAACTCGTTGATATTTAACTTTGCAAACAAAAAAACGAGTATGGCAAGAAGTACATTCAAAGTGCTGTTCTATGTGAACGGCAGCAAGGAGAAAAACGGTATTGTCCCCATCATGGGACGAGTGACAATCAACGGTTCTGTGGCACAGTTCAGTTGTAAGCAGACCATTCCGAAAACGCTTTGGGATGCGAAAGGCAACCGAGCCAAAGGTAAGAGCATTGAAGCGAGGGACATCAACCACGCTTTAGACAACATTAAGGCGCAAATCATCAAGCACTACCAGCGCATTTCAGACAGAGAGGCGTATGTTACGGCAGAAATGGTGCGCAATGCCTATCAAGGAATCGGCAGCGAATATGAGACATTGCTTGGAGCATTCGACAAAGACAATGCCACATTTCAAAAGCGTGTGGGTACTGACCGTGTAAAAGGGACTTACATGGCAAGGGTTCGTGCAAGAAACCATGTGGCGGCATTCATCAAGGCGAACTACAAGCGAAGTGACCTGTCTATGCTTGAACTTACTCCCGACTTCATCAAGGAGTTTGCCGTTTTCCTTTCCACCGACAGAGGACTGCAGAACGGCAGCATCTGGACTAACTGCATGTGGCTGAAAGGTGTGGTCATGCGTGCACACTTCAACGGGCTGATACCGAGAAATCCGTTTGCCCAATTCCACATAAGCCCCAATATAAAGGAGCGTGAGTATCTGACGGAAGAAGAACTGAAAACATTGATGACACACGAATTTGCGGATGCCAAACTTTCCTACATCCGTGACATCTTTGTTTTTGCCAGCTTCACCGCACTTTCATTTGTGGATGTTAAGGAACTTACCACTGATGATATAGTGGAGGTGAACGGTGAGAAGTGGATATTATCCAAACGGCACAAGACTAAAGTCCCGTTCCAAGTGAAACTGCTTGACATCCCTTTGCAGATTATCAAGCGTTACGAGGAGTTTCAAACGGACAAGTCCGTTTTCCCGAATCTGAACTATTGGTCTATATGCAAGCCATTGAAGAAGATGATAAAAGAGTGCGGAATCACAAAGGACATCTCATTCCATTGTGCGAGGCATGGGTTCGCAACCCTTGCTCTAAGCAAAGGTATGCCGATTGAAAGTGTCAGCCGTGTGTTGGGGCATACGAATATCGTTACGACCCAACTCTATGCGAAGATAACCACGCAGAAAATAGACCACGACCTTACGATGTTCGGTGACAAACTGAACCAATCTTTTGGAAACACAACAATGGCATAGGACTATGGAAAGAAACATTATAAGCATAAGCGAGTTCGGCAATGTGACTTTGCCGAATGACACAACCGATGTATGGATGAACGAATCCGAGCTGTTGGATTTGTTCGGTGTCACCGCCCCGACCATTCGGGCAGGGATAAAGACTCTTTGTAAGAGTGGTGTATTGAGGGAGTACGAGATAAAACGTATTATACGCCTATCCGACAAGTGCAGCATGGAGTTTTACAACCTTGAAACGATAATCGCCCTCGCTTTCCACTTCGGTACATTCGGAGCGAAGCAGGTACGCAATGTCATTCTGAAAAGGTTGTACTTGCGAAAAGAGAAACACGCCATCTTCTTTTCGCTGAACAATGCCGATATAGCCAAGTCCAAATACCTCTCGTAGATTTGGATGAGGGACTGACGTAATGCAGTCAGTAAATCTGCAAGTCAGTACAACAACACGACAGATACTCTGATTTTTCTCCCGAAAAGCGTAACGCAACCATTCGCTTTTCGGGAGTTTTTTCGTCTTTTCAATCCGATTTCATTGCCCAGCCATTGAAAGTTTTTGTCCCGAGGGGCTTTTTTCTATATTCTGCTATATTTTGCGTAACAACTTATCCATTAAATGCTTATACTTTTGTAGCTGGTATTTTTCAAACTTAAGACCATTTGATTATGTCAGCTAACAAACAACAAGACAGCCACAAGCCGCCATCAGATGGCAGCGTGGCAAAAGAAGAGTTCATCCGAGTGGGAACAACGCTCTACAAGATTGTGGAGCAGCCAAGACTGAACGGAGGGTATGTAAAGAAACGTATCGCATGGAACAACGAGACCCTGCGCCAAGACTATGGCAAGGACTACATCGGCAGCGTTCCCAAGTATGACGGTTTCTGTACCGTCCCCGAACACATCGGCTACCGTCCCGTGGTCGGTAAGTTCCTTAATCTCTATGAGCCGATAGACCACCAACCAAAGGAGGGCGATTTCTCGCACATCCAATCATTGGTACGGCACATCTTCGGAGAACAGTACGAGTTGGGAATGGACTATCTGCAACTGCTCTACCTGCAACCCGTACAGAAACTGCCTATTCTGCTGCTGGTGTCGGAGGAACGTAACACAGGCAAGAGCACGTTCCTCAACTTTCTGAAAGCCTTCTTTCAGAACAATGTCACGTTCAACACCAACGAGGATTTCCGCAGTCAGTTCAATTCCGATTGGGCAGGAAAACTCCTTATCGTGGTGGATGAGGTGCTGCTCAATCGCAGGGAGGACAGCGAGAGGTTGAAGAACCTCAGTACAACCCTATCCTATAAAGTGGAAGCCAAAGGCAAAGACCGTGACGAGATTGCGTTCTTTGCCAAGTTCGTGCTATGCTCCAACAACGAGTATCTGCCTGTAATCATAGATGCAGGGGAAACACGCTATTGGGTGCGCAAAATAGACCGCTTGCAGTCCGATGACACCGACTTTCTGCAAAAGCTGAAAGCGGAGATACCCGCCTTTCTCCATTTCCTGCAACACAGACAGCTATCCACCGAAAAGGAAAGCCGTATGTGGTTTGCACCATCCTTGCTGCGTACCGAAGCCTTGCAAAAGATTATCCGCAGTAACCGCAACCGATTGGAGATGGAAATGCAAGAACTTATCCTTGACATCATGGATAGTGTCGGTACGGACACTTTTTCGTTCTGCTACAACGACCTCCTTCTTTTGCTGGTACACTCACAGGTAAAGGTGGAGAAACACCAAGTCCGAAAGGTATTGCAGGAGTGCTGGAAACTAACTCCTGCACCGAATACACTTACTTACACCACCTATCAAGTGGACTATACCCGAGAGTGCCGCTATTCTCCCATACGGAGAATAGGACGGTTCTATACCGTAACAAGAGAACAGTTGACAGCACTCTGATTATTTTGATGAAATGATGAATAAGTATATAACTGTACTGATATGCAAATGATTACTTTCTCATCAAACACTCATCAAAAACAACTTACTGATGAAAAGAGAAAACAGGTCAGACAGATAATGCTCAATAAGGCAAATGATGATTTTCTCTTTTGGTAAGTGCTTTGATGAAACAATGATGAGAGCGTATAAGGCTGCTATCCAATAGTTTGGCATACACATTCATCAATTCATCGGTTTTACATTCATCATCAAACCATAAGAAAATATGAACATACAGGAAGTAAAGAACATACGCATTGCAGACTATCTGCAAAGTTTGGGCTATACGCCCGTGAAACAGCAAGGCAACAGCCTTTGGTACAAATCGCCGTTGAGAGAGGAAAAGGATGCCTCTTTCAAGGTAAACACCGAACTTAACAAGTGGTACGATTTCGGACTTGGCAAAGGCGGCAACATCATCGCTTTGGCAGAGGAACTATACGCAACCGACTATGTACCCTACTTGCTCAATAAAATATTCGAACGAGTATCGCATATCCGTCCCGTATCTTTCTCTTTTCGTCAGCAAGCATCCGAACCGAGTTTCCAACAGTTGGAGGTGGGAGAACTTACCCATCCCGCATTGCTCAGATACTTGCAGGAACGAGGTATAAACTCCGACTTGGCAAGGCAGGAATGTAAGGAACTGCACTTCATCCATAATGACAAGCCTTATTTCGCCATCGGTTTCCCAAATGTGACAGGAGGGTATGAAGTGCGCAACCGTTTCTTCAAGGGCTGCATCGCACCCAAAGACATCAGCCATATACGCCAGCAGGGAGAACCGAGAGAGAAATGTCTCGTGTTCGAGGGTATGATGGACTACCTGTCATTCCTCACCTTGCGGATGAAGAATTGCCCAGCCATGCCCAACCTTGACAGGCAGGATTATGTCATCCTCAATTCGGTTGCCAATGTTTCCAAAGCCATAGACGTGCTGCACGGCTACGAGCGCATCCACTGCCTGCTTGACAATGACGAGGCAGGAAGAAATGCCTACTTGGAATTGGCAAGAGAGTTCAGCGGTCGTATCCGGGACTTCTCCGACAACTACAACGGGCATAAAGACCTGAACGATTACCTGTGCGGGAAGCCCATGTCCCAATCGGCAGAGCCGATAAAGGAGAAGAAGCAAGTCCAATCCACAAGACGGATGATACAGCCACCGAAAAAGAAAGGGCAGAAGATGTAAGGGGATGCTTGCAGCGGCACGGGTATTTACCGATGGAAAATACCGTAGCTTATTAGGGAATTTTCCGAGCCGCATTGCAAGCAACGCTGAAAATTCCCCAATAAGCCAAAGAGGTTGCACCTCTCTGGACTCTCCAAAGCCAACGGCAACAGTCGTACATAAGCAATAATCAAACAATGTTTCACAAGTAAAAGAATAAAGGATTTATATATGGGATTCGTAGTATTGCACATGGAAAAGGCGCACGGTTCCGACAGCGGAACGACAGCCCACATCGAGCGTTTCATCATACCGAAGAACGCAGACCCCACACGCACACACCTTAACCGAAAACTCATTACATACCCCGATGGAATAAAAGACCGCACGGCTGCCATTCAGAAAAGATTGGAGGAAGCTGGACTAACACGCAAAATCGGGAATAACCAAGTTAGGGCTATCCGTATCAACGTGTCGGGAACGCACGAGGACATGAAGCGTATCGAAAGAGAGGGCAGACTTGATGAATGGTGTGCCGACAATATGAAATACTTTGCCGACCTGTTCGGCAAGGAGAATATCGTGGCAGCACATCTGCACAGGGACGAGGAAACGCCACACATACACATCACTCTTGTCCCGATTGTCAAGGGAGAGCGCAAGCGCAAGAAACGTGAGGAACAGGTAAAGAAGCGGTATCGAAAGAAACCAGCCCATGCCGTCCGCCTGTGTGCCGATGACATCATGACACGGCTGAATTTGAAATCCTACCAGGACAGTTATGCCGTTGCCATGTCAAAGTACGGTCTGCAACGTGGCATAGACGGTTCTCTGGCTCGCCACAAGTCCACGCAGCAGTATTATCGGGACATACAGGAACTTGCCGACAGCTTGAAATCGGAAGTGGTGGATTTGCAGGAGCAGAAAACCGAAGCGGAACAGGAACTCAGACGAGCCAAGAAAGAAGTACAGACCGAGAAACTGAAAGGCGCAGCCACCACCGCAGTCACTAACATAGCCGTGAGTGTCGGTTCTCTTTTCGGAAGCAACAAGGTCAAAACATTGGAACGCAGGAATGAGGATTTGCAAGACCGCATTCTTGAACTTGAAGAAGAAGCTCGACACAGGGAACAGCAACAGACAAAGCACATACAGGAGATAACGAATGCTTACGAACAACGACACCGCAAGTTGTCCGAGTTCGTGGATTTGGTCAAATGCTACTTTCCGTATGTGGAGAAGCTGATGCCAACCATCAAGTTCCTGCGTGATACGCTGAACTTTGGCGATGCCCTCATTAGAAAGTTATGCACGTTCAAGGATGTTTCCATCAAAGGCGAGCTCTATTCTCGCGAGTTCAACCAACATTTTAGGGTAGATAAAACGATATGTTCACTTAAAGAGGACAAGGAGGGAAAATATAACCTCCACATAGACGGTATTCCTCATGTCAGTTGGTTCAGACGGAAGAAAGAGGAGTTTATGGAGAAACTGAGACCACAAGTAAGAAGCCAAAACAGAGGTATTAAGCTGTAAATCATAATAAAGTCCGTGATAATTAATGCCATATCACGGATTTTTTATACTTTTGTATTCGGATTTAGGTAACATTACTCAATAAATTTAATCGTAAACATGAATATTTCAGTTATACATAAAACAATAATCGCAATCGTGTTAGTGCTGTCGGTTATAGTTCATCCATTAACAGCACAAACAACGATAAAAGGGAAAAGAATCTATTACATCGATAATTATACAGAATATTTAGCAAAACAATATTTTGACAATAACCTATCTGACTTAGATCCTATAGAGGGAATTTGGATAAATGATGGTATTACCTATTCTATTGAGAAAGATTATAATGGTCATAGTCGAAATCCTAATAGATATAGAGGTGTCGTCATAGATGTAGTTGGTAACAATGCTTGGGAGAGAGGGGATATCCAATTTTTTTTAGAAAAAGGTGCCTCGCAGGGTTTATTTAATGGTACTTATTATGCATTTATTGCTGAATGGAGTCGTGGACAAAGAGATTATAATATCAAGCCTATTAAAACGATAGGTATTCTTAGGTCATTTGCATCTTTAGTACATCAATGTCCAGAATTTGACGATTATGGAAGTGTTACAGGAACACGCAATGATAATTTTACAAAAATCTATCCGGTAGAAACTATAGCTAATTCACAAAACTCTATAGCGGAGAAATCAACAGAATGGTCAGGTACAGGGTTTGCTCTCAAAAGTGGTTACATCGTAACAAATTTCCACGTAATAGATGGTGCAAAATCAATCATAATAAAAGGTGTATCTGGAGATTTTAATAAATCCTACAAAGCATCTCTTATTGGGACTGATAAGAATAATGATTTGGCGTTATTAAAGATTGATGACTCTGCATTTTGTGGTTTCGGGAACATCCCTTATGCAGTATCGTCTACAATGTCTGAGGTTGGTGAAGATATTTTTGTTTTAGGCTATCCATTAACATCTACTATGGGAGATGAAATAAAACTGACTACAGGAATTATTAGTTCTAAGACAGGTTTTCAAGGAGATGTCGCTCTATACCAAATTTCAGCACCTATACAGCCCGGAAATAGTGGTGGACCCTTGTTTGACAGAAAGGGAAATCTTATCGGCATTGTCAACGCTAAACATAAGGATGCAGAAAATGTCGGATATGCAATTAAAACATCTTATTTGAAAAATCTTATTGAAAGTTCAACATCAACTTCTATCTTACCTAATAATAACCAAGTAGTTGGACAACCATTAACCGAGAAGGTTAAAAAGTTGAAGAATTATGTTTTTATGATTACATGTTCAAAATGATAATAACAGCAAATTCTTAAGTATATATAGAATCATCAGACCACAAATAGTTATGCCCACATGACACTATTCAATAATCATACTTCTGATAATATTTTTCAGGACTTTGAACAAAAGTTCAAGCCTATATTATATCAGAAGTATCCCCATTTAAGTACATTGCACATAGATTGTTACACAGTGGTTCAATATAACCAACAAAAAAACATTCCACTAATCGATGGCTTATGCAACGATACGTTTGCATATTCTATTGATGTAACAAACGATGGAGAACAAAATAAGGTGTTTGCAGCTATCGTTATTTCTCCAGAATTGTGTGAGTCGTTTAATTTTACAGAGATGGAAAAAATGGCTGCAATAGGTCATGAAGTAGGGCATATAATCCATCATTTTAATGAGACTTTAAGCAATGCTGGTAATATGATGGTTGAAATAAAGGCCGATGAAGTTGTTGCAAAATTAGGAATGGCTGAACCTTTAAAGTCTGTTCTTCATAAATTAAGATCATCAAATCGATATTCAAAAGAGCAATGTCAATTAATGGATTTAAGAATACAGATGTTGAGTTGTTCTGAAGACTACTGATATTACTCTAAAATCCAAATGATAAATTCAGAGTTTCAAGAAATAGTATTACCTTTGTGGCGAAAACGAGTTGTTTGAAACGCAAATCAAGGCTGAACGCAGCAAATGGCACAGTTGCCAGGTCATTACCTTAAAATTGGGTAATTTTCCCAAAGTCCTTTGTATAAGGCACTAAGAAAAGTATTCCAAAGTTACGGAAATTTTCTGTATTATCGATGATTTTTGCCAAGAATATGATAAAGAGATTGCCCGCATGTCCATTTGTGAGCCAGACGGGCGTAAGCACCGTAATCGGAAATGTACTATGAGCCGGTCGGAAATCATGA
>OQVZ01001090.1_pt1 | contig 10167 bp, 10 predicted proteins | sample 1691571 | NCBI WGS metagenome assembly OQVZ01 (sample SAMN03418261, study PRJEB22391) | human gut metagenome | biome: human-gut; feature: organic feature; material: feces | host: Homo sapiens | place: Tanzania | collected 2013-01
TTGCGCGGGAAGTTCATATCCTCTGTCCTCCACCCACTGAGGCTACCGCTATTTGCTCGGCTCGGAATGGGAACTCGACGACAACGGCCAGCCTAAGCTTGCCACAAGCCACATGTTCCATTTCTCCGACAAGTTCATCAAGGACTACATGCCCTACACAGTTGAGCTGGGACGCTCGTTCGTGACGCTCGAATACCAGAGCACACGACGCGGATCGAAGAGCCTTTTTGCCCTCGACAACCTGTGGGACGGACTCGGCGCACTCACCGTAATCAAACCCAATGTGAAGTACTTCTTCGGCAAGATGACCATGTATCCCTCATACATCCGACGCGGAAGAGACATGATACTATACTTCCTCAAGAAGCACTTCGACGACAAGGACAACCTTATCATCCCGCTCAAGCCGCTCAAGATTGAAACTCCCGTGGAGGAGCTGCGCAAACTGTTCTGCGAGGACGACTTCAAGAAGGACTATCTCATCCTCAACCGCGAGGTGAGAGCCTTGGGCTACAACATTCCGCCGCTCGTTAACGCCTACATGTCGCTCTCGCCCACTATGAAGCTCTTTGGCACCGCCATCAACTATGGTTTTGGCGACGTGGAGGAGACTGGCATCCTCATAGCCGTGGACGAGATTCTCGAAAGCAAGCGCGTGCGCCACATCGACTCGTTCATAAAGGAGCATCCAGAGGCTCTCGAGATTACAAGCGGAGCCAACAACGTGATTTACAAAGAGCGCAAAACAACAGAAACAGATTAATTACCATATCAGTAAATAGATTTTTAATAGTTAAACATTTATCTCGGGGAGGCTGGGCGGTGACGTTCGGCCTTTTTTTTACTCCCTGCCGAGAGAAAAAATTTTTCCTGCCGAAAGAGTTTTTTTTAATTCATACGGAACATGGAGCAAATAGCATATCGGTTGAGACATAATTATTCATTTTCAATCAGAAGCCTGAACTTCTTTTGATTCTTAATTAACCCACCCTTATTTAGACAACTTTCTTATCTAAGTTTCGACTTAAATATATAGCTTGAGCCATATAAAATAAACATAAGCACTTGCTAAAGCAGAAGAGCCAAAAAGGTCTTCATTTAAGACCCATTTTGGTCTTCTATTAAGACCAACCCTCAAGTATTATTAAGACCAAGCTCGGTCTTAATAATACTTCAAAAAAATGACAAGCGGGGGTAGGTTTTTGAGGCTCGATTTTTATTGTCCAAACAGAGTTTTGGTGCGTATAGGTTTGGACTTATTCTTAGCTTGAAATTATATAATAAATTATGTAAGCGTTAGTTTGTTTATCAATTTATTTAAATAATAAAAATCTGTAGTGCTTGCATAAGATTGTGTCTAAACTTACTAATTAGGATTATCAGTAGTAGGCATAATGGTCTATATGTATAGTTTTACCCCAAATCATATTTTTTTCTTTCTTATATTTTGTTGTTCAGTCGTGCATTCTCCTTTTTTTTTCGTAACTTTGCAAAAATGGTGCCTATTGCATTGGATAACAGCAATTCCAGGCATGGTGTGCTATGGCTCCGGACATTTTTTACCGGAGTGATTGATTATTATTTTGAAACTTTTATAATAAGAAAGAAGCAAAAAATGGCAGAATCCAATTTCGTTGACTATGTGAAGATATATTGCCGTTCGGGCAAAGGTGGCAGGGGCTCAATGCACTTGCGCCATGTGAAGTACAATCCTAATGGAGGTCCCGACGGTGGCGACGGTGGACATGGCGGCAGCATCTATCTGCGTGGCAACCACAACTACTGGACGCTGCTCCACCTTAAGTTCCAGCGCCACGTCTTCGCCGAGCACGGAGGCAACGGCGGTCGCGACAAGTGTCACGGCAAGGACGGCCAGGACATATACATCGACGTGCCGTGCGGAACGGTGGTATACGACGCCGAGACGGGCAAGTACGTATGCGACGTGATGCACGACGGACAGGAAGTGCTGCTGCTCAAGGGCGGCAGAGGCGGACTCGGCAACTTCCAGTTCCGCTCAGCTACCAACCAGTGCCCGCGCTATGCTCAGCCGGGCGAACCGATGGAGGAGATGACCATCATCCTCGAGCTGAAGCTGCTCGCCGACGTAGGTCTTGTGGGCCTTCCGAACGCAGGCAAGTCGACACTGCTCTCAGCCGTGTCGAGTGCACGCCCGAAGATTGCCAACTACCCGTTCACCACGCTCGAACCGTCGCTCGGCATCGTCGACTACCGCGACCACAAGTCGTTCGTGATGGCAGACATCCCGGGAATCATCGAGGGAGCAAGCGAAGGCAAGGGACTCGGTCTGCGCTTCCTGCGCCACATCGAGCGCAACTCGCTGCTGCTCTTCATGGTGCCGGGCGACACCGACGACATCAAGCGCGAGTACGAACTGCTGAAGAACGAGCTTGAGAAGTTCAACCCCGAGATGCTCGACAAGCACCGCGTATTGGCCGTGACGAAGTGCGACCTGCTCGACGACGAACTCATGGACATGCTGCGCGAGACGCTGCCCGACGACCTCCCCGTAGTGTTCATCTCCTCCGTAACCGGACTCGGCATTCAGGAACTGAAGGACACGCTGTGGCAGGAGCTCAACTCGGAGAGCAACAAGCTGCAGAACATCACAGCCGAGGACACACTCGTACACCGCGACAAGGACATGACACGCTTCATGGCAGAAATGAAGGCGGAGGGCGAGGACGATATTATCTACATCGACGACGACGACATTGAGGACGTTGACGACGTGGAAGACCTCGACGACTTTGAATACGAAGAGGAGGCAGACAATGAGTAACACCGCGCTGCGCCTTACATATTATAATATAGCCGACGGCGTGTGCGCTTTTTCAACCACACGCCACGGCGGAACCAGCGAGGGCAACCACGCCTCGCTGAACATCAACCCCTACTGCGGCGACAAGCCCGAGCACGTGGCTGCCAACCGCGCGCTGCTGGCTGAAGAGCTGGGCGTAGACGCCGACCGCATCATACTGCCCCACCAGACACACGGCACCGAGACACGCATCATAGACAAGGAGTTCTGCACCCTGCCCGAGCAGACACGCCAGATGCTGCTCGAAGGCGTCGACGCCCTGCTCACCGACGTAAAGGGCGTGTGCATCGGAGTGTCGACAGCCGACTGCATACCCGTACTGCTCTACGACGAGGAGCACCACGCAGCGGCAGCCGTTCACGCCGGATGGCGCGGTACGCTGGCACGCATCGTGGGCAAGGCGATAGCCGACATGAGCATCGCCTACAAGACCGACCCGAAGAAGCTGAAAGCCGTTATCGGACCGGGCATATCCAGGAAGAACTTCGAAGTGGGCGACGAGGTGTACGCCGCTTTCGAAGAGGCAGCCTTCGACATGCCGACACTCGCACAGCAGGTGATAAAGCGCTACCCCGACGCCGCAGACCCGTCGAAGCTGTTCGAGAAGAAATGGCACATCGACCTGAAACTCGCCAACCGACAGCTGCTCGAGCACGCCGGCGTGGCTGATGAGAATATCCTCGAAAGCGACGTCTGCACATACGACAGCGTAGACGAATACTTCTCGGCACGACGCCTCGGCGCCGAGTCGGGACGCATCTATTCGGGCATTATATTATAGTCCGCGCCGAACGATACGGACACGAGCGTCGAACGATACGGACATCCGCACCGGTCGGCGCACGCAACTTTTGAAGAAGACTAATCAAACAAACAATAATGCGAATAAAGAAACTACTATTAGCCATAGCCACACTCACCCTCGTGTCGGCAACACCCGTAAAGCATCAGTTCACTGCTGCCGAACAGCAGCAGATCAGCATATCAACACCCGGACTCTTCGCCCGCTCCGATGCGTTCAGCATCGACCTCGGTCTGCTCAAACCCAACGAATACTCGTTCCCGCTGCCCGTGGGCAAAGCCACAATGCGCAAGAACGACATAGTGCAGATAGACACCAAGGACGGCGACAACGTGAAGGCGATGTTCAACGGAACGGTGCGTCTCGCGCGCAAGCACCAGGACATGGGCTACGTGATAGTGATACGCCACCGCAACGGACTGGAGACCGTATACGCCAACAACGCCGAGAACATGGTTGAGGTGGGACAGCACGTACGCGCCGGACAGACCATCGCCATCGTCGGACACCGCGACGGCAAGTTCTACTGCGACTTCTCTATCATGATCGACGGCAAGCGCATCAACCCCGCCGCCGTGTTCAGCATAAACAGCCACCGACTGCACCGCCACACACTGCTCTGCGAGAAGCACAGCTCGTACATCAACGTGTCGACCGTGGGCGAGAAGGTAGACCTCGACGAGAACCCCAACTTCACAACCGAGGACGTGTTCGAGAAGAAGCAGACCTACAAGTGGAACCTCGAGGAGATGAAGAAAGGCAGCTGGGCATATCCGCTGCCTGGAGCCAAGGTGATAAGCCCATACGGAGGCAGACGCAGACACAGCGGCGTAGACCTCAAGACAAAACCGAACGACGAGATAGTGGCAGCCTTCGACGGCGTGGTGACACGCTCCAACTCTCACTACGGCTACGGACTCTGCATCGTCGTCAAGCACGCCAACGGACTGGAGACACTCTACTCGCACCAGTCGAAAAACCTCGTGAAGGTGGGCGACAAGGTGAAAGCTGGTCAGGTGATAGGTCTCACCGGACGCACCGGACGCGCCACAACCGAACATCTCCACTTCGAAACCGTGTTCAAAGGACGCCGATTCAACCCGAATCTCATCTTCGACCATAACTCGCGACAGCTGCAGAAGTCGACGCTCACGCTCACCAAAAACGGCGGCATCACCTCGAAACGCAACTAAAAAGCGCCGATTTTAGTTACAGAACGTTAAAAACAAGTATTTTTCGACCAAAACCGAAAAAATTTCTGCAAAACATTTTGCGGTTACAGAAAAATGCTATAACTTTGCATTCGCTTTCAAGAACAAAGCAATTGCAAAGCAAGGGCGTTTAGCTCAGCTGGTTTAGAGCATCTGCCTTACAAGCAGAGGGTCGGCGGTTCGAATCCGTCAACGCCCACATAAAGCGAACAAGTTTTCAACTTGTTCGCTTTTTTTGTTTATACACAAAAATCGTATACACGCGAAAACAAAATCACATAATTTCACATAAAAACCACACACAAATAAAAACTTATTTGTAATTTTGCATCCGTAATTACACATAATTATATATAATAGCCAATTATGAAACTTGATTTGCTGACAGCCATCTCGCCGATTGACGGCCGTTATCGTGGCAAGACCGAGCGCCTTGCCGACTACTTCTCAGAGTATGCACTGATACGCTACCGCGTACGTGTGGAAATCGAATACTTCATCACGCTTTGTGAGTTGCCATTGCCGCAGCTCGCTTCGTTCGACCATCAGCTCTTCGACCAGCTGCGCGACATCTACCGCAACTTCGGCGAAGAGGAAGCACAGCGCGTGAAGGATATCGAGAAAGTAACTAACCACGACGTGAAGGCTGTGGAATACTTCATAAAGGAGGAGTTCGACCGCATCGGTGGACTCGACGCTTACAAGGAGTTCATCCACTTCGGACTCACTTCGCAGGACATCAACAATACATCAGTGCCTCTCTCTATCAAGGAGGCGCTCGAGCAGTTCTACTACCCGCTCTGCGAGGAGCTCATCGCACAGCTCCGCCAGTATGCAGAGGAGTGGGCAACAGTGCCTATGCTCGCAAAGACACACGGACAGCCCGCTTCGCCTACACGCCTGGGCAAGGAGGTGATGGTGTTCGTATACCGTCTTGAAGAGCAGCTGCGCCAGCTGAAGGAGTGCCGCCTCACCGCTAAGTTCGGCGGTGCTACCGGCAACTACAACGCTCACCACGTAGCCTACCCCGAGTACGACTGGAAGGCGTTCGGCAACCGCTTCGTGAGCGAGAAGCTCGGACTGGAGCGCGAGCAGTTCACTACACAGATCTCCAACTACGACTGCCTCGGTTCTGTGTTCGACGCTATGCGCCGCATCAACACAATCATCATCGACCTCGACCGCGACTTCTGGATGTACATCTCTATGGAGTACTTCAAGCAGAAGATCAAGGCAGGCGAAGTAGGCTCGTCGGCAATGCCGCACAAGGTGAACCCCATCGACTTCGAGAACTCTGAGGGCAACCTCGGCATGGCTAACGCCGTTCTGCAGTTCCTCGCACAGAAGCTCCCCGTGAGCCGTCTGCAGCGCGACCTCACCGACTCTACCGTTCTGCGCAACGTAGGCGTACCGTTCGGCCACGGCGTAATCGCTATCGAGAGCACACTCAAGGGTCTGCGCAAGCTCATCCTCAACGAGGAGAAGCTCAAGGAAGACCTCAACAACACATGGGCAGTAGTGGCAGAAGCCATCCAGACCATCCTCCGTCGCGAGGCATACCCGCATCCGTACGAGGCACTGAAAGCACTCACACGCACCAACAAGCACATGACCGAGGAGACCATCCACGAGTTCATCCAGACTCTCAACGTGAGCGACGCTGTGAAGGCGGAACTGATGGCTATCACGCCGATGAACTACACCGGCATCTAAGCAAGATACAACAAGATATAATTAGACATTAGCCGTGAGGCTATATACATAAACAATAAAACCAAATAAGCAATTATGGATTCAGAAAACGTAAAGAATCAGGAACAGAACACAGCGGATCAGACTACTGGCAATAGCGAGAGCGGGAGAAAATTTAACTATTTCGGGAGAAGGCAGAGGAAAAAATACTTATAGAGGATATATTAACGATTATATTGCAAAATTAAAAGAATTAAATAATAAAATTTCAAGCGAAAGCCAAAAAGAATTAATTGAAATAAAAGATATAAAAAACGATTTTGTTAATTTTTATTCTTACGGAAGAGGAATAAAATCGAACGAAAAAAACAATATAAAAAATATCGCTCAAATAAATGAGAAATTAAAAAATATTCCAAATAATATTGTTAATGAAAATAAAATTAAAAATAATGAAATAAATAATATTCAATATGTTATTCCTTCAAAAATCGGAGTGAAAAATAATTTTGAAGAAGACAATTTTAAAAATATAGGCGAATTATTAAATAAAAAATTATCGAATTTAGAATTTGAAAAAGAAAACGATTATAACGATTATGAAGAGAAAATAAAAATCTCTCCAACGAATATGGGAACGATAATGCATGAATTATTTGAAAATTTTGATTTCGATAAATATTTAAAAGATAAAGAAAATTATATTGAAAAATTAAAAATCGATACCTTAAAATATTATAAATATTATGACAATAACGATTTGAAAGACAAGCTTGATAAATATTTTAATAATTTTACCCAAAACGAGCATATAAAAAATATAATAAACGGAAACGAAAAAATTATTTCAAGAGAGCATAAATTTCAAAGCCGTAAATTGAAAAATGAAACTATATTTATAATACCAGCTAAAATAGATTTGATTACTCAAAATTCCGAAGGCAAATATTTTATTTTAGATTATAAAACTTCAAAGAAAAGCGAAGAAAAAATTGCATTTTATCAAAATCAATTAAACGAATATAAAAAAATAATTAGAGAAGTTTTTAATATAGAAAATTTGGAAGAATTAAAAACAGATATAATATTTTTAGGATAATTTATTTTATAATTTCTACTATTAAAATAGAATTTGTTGGCTTAAATTTTTATTTATTTGCATATAAAAGATTTTATAAAATTTAAATTAATTATAATTTAAATTTTGACAAATAAAATTATTCTGTTATAATATTCTTATGAATAAAAAAACTTTTAATGCGCTTAATGATTGTTTCGTTCGCTATTTTTTCACGGACAAAGGCGGAGAAAAAGTTCTCCTTGATTTCATAAACGCCGTTATGATTAGCGCAGACATGAAAACTTTTAAGGCAGTTGAAATCTTAAACCCGTTTAATCTAAAGAGGCACTATAAAGATAAAGAAACCATTGTCGATGTTAAATGCATTACTAAAAACGGAACGGTTGTAATTATCGAAGTGCAATTATCGGGCAATTCAAGATTTCCCGAAAGAATACTTTATTATTGGTCTGCAAACTATAGCAAGTTATTAAAGAAAGGCGAAGAGTATGAGGATTTAACGCCCGTAATAAGTATTAATCTTCTTAATTTTAATTTGAATAAAAAGAATAGCAATGTGCATAGCTGTTATATGATTTACGATACAAAAAATGCAAGGTTGCTAACCGACCATTTGCAAATACATATAATAGAATTAAAGAAATTTAAATTCAAAGATAATGATTTAAAAAAGGATTTAAATTATTGGCTTGGATTTTTCACTACAAATAATATGGAGGCTTATATGTCAGAAATAGTAAAAGAAAAACCTATAATGGAAGAGGCGCATAAACGATATAATAATTTTATTAGAAGTCGATTAATGATGTCGGAGTATGAGAAGAAAGAAATTTATCAATACGATAAACAAATAACGCTTAAAGAAGAAAGACAAGAAGGTAGAAAAGAAGGTATAAAGGACGAAAAATATTCAATAGCTAAAACCTTAAAACAAATGAATATGGATAATGAATCTATAAGTAAAGCCACAGGTTTACCAATCGAAGAAATTGAAAAACTATAATACAAGATATACTATGACACTTCCAAGTTATCAGATGGTGGCAGGAATTTATGATATTTTCAATCACATTTGTGAGCAGTACTTTTCTGGAGAAGATGACAATACCAGTGATTATATCAGTGAAGGTTTGATGAAATCAGTTATCCATTCAAGCCGTATTGCTAATCAGAATCCACATGATTATGAGGCGAGAAGTAATATCATGTGGACTGCTACATGGGCACTAAATACTTTAATCGCTAAGGGAAAATCTACAGATTGGATGGTACATATGCTTGGACAATCAGTTGGTGCATGTACCGATGCTACTCATGGTATGACATTGGCTACGGTTTCCTTGCCATATTATAAATACATTATGCCTTATGGATTAAAAAAATTTGTTCGTTTCGCGAAAAATGTATGGAATGTGGATGCTAGCGGAAAGACGGATGAAGAGGTGGCATTAGAAGGGCTTGCAGCAATGGAAGAGTGGATGAAGGAGCTTGGACTCATAATGAACATTACAGAACTTGGTGCAACCAAAGAAATGCTTCCTGATTTAGTAAAGGGTACCCTTATTCTTCCAGGCGGCTATAAAGTGTTGGATAAAAATGAGATAGAGAAGATTTTGAATGATTGTTTTTAAGTATATTTCTTTAAATAGGTAATTGCGAAACTCACAAGATTTATTTGACATAAGAAAAAAGAAATGCTAGTATAATAAATAGAAAGGTGCTACCGATGACGGTTCGCCTGATGAAAAAATGTTTGATTAAAAATAACCGCTCATGTTTTGCTAGGACGATGGGCGGTTATTTTTGCGTCTTGGAATCATGCTTTCCACGCACGTAACCAAGACTATAAAAAGTCGCACACAGTGAGATCACTGCAATCAGGTCAGTAATGGTCAGCATAGGCTAATTCTCCTTTTCAAGATTTCTCAAAAGAGACGATCTATGTAATCGGAGCTATTAAATACTCTCCGCGCAAAGCGAACCGCCATTCACGTCAGTGTGAAGTAGCACCTAGGCATAAAGCCTAAACATATGATAACAAATATGTCAAAGAAAAACAACATAAAATATAGCACATATAAAAATATTATCTCAAAAGTATAAAATGGAAATACGGAATGTGATTCAAAAGCAGTTTGTAGCTCAAATAACAAAAAAATAAGAGAAATCCTTATTTTATAAGGATTTCTCTTACATTTCATCAATGCGGAAGAGGAGACTTGAACTCCCACAGGATAAAACTCCCACTAGAACCTGAATCTAGCGCGTCTGCCATTCCGCCACTTCCGCTCGACACAAATTATCTTATCATAGAGCGAACGGTTTGTAAAGCCTAAAAATTAAATTCTATATATTGTTTGAATAATTCTGATTTATCAGAAAATTTTAATAAAGTTTTTATTGACTCTATGATGAATTTGTATTATAGTTTCTCGTTGATATTTTGTAACTGTTCAGAGCCAAGCAAAATTTCAAAAAAACAGGTGTAAAATGCTTGCATTTTTAAGACTGTTTTTGAAATTTTATTTGGCGGATACGC
>OQVZ01001091.1_pt1 | contig 10159 bp, 10 predicted proteins | sample 1691571 | NCBI WGS metagenome assembly OQVZ01 (sample SAMN03418261, study PRJEB22391) | human gut metagenome | biome: human-gut; feature: organic feature; material: feces | host: Homo sapiens | place: Tanzania | collected 2013-01
ACTTCCAAGTGATCCCAAAAAGACATTTCCTCGCTGTTGTCGTTCACTTTGTCGAGGTTTTATTTTTCAGCACCTGTGTTGTTTCCCTTGTCGTTAAGGGTAGCATCCACGTCCTTGATGTCTTTTTCTACTTCATTGATCCCGTCTTTGAAGCTCTTTACTCCTTTACCGAGTCCTTTCATCAGTTCAGGAATTTTCTTGCCTCCGAAGAGGAGAAGCACTATCAATGCGATAATCACTATCTCCCAAGGACCTACGATACCTAATGGAAAAATTGGCATAATACTTATTATTAAAAAGCTATGTAACTATTTGTCATTCATTCTGGAACGTATCATTTCCAGAAGTTTTTCAGGGCAGCCTACAGGTCTTCCCGTCTCCTTGCTGAGAAATCCGAGAATTACCTGTCCCTCAGCACACAGGACGTCGTCCTGATTATATACGGCCTGTTTTATGACAAGTTTTGCAAGAGGAAGTTTGTCTATGGATGCCGTACATCTCAGGACATCTCCCATCTTTGCCGAAAACTTGTATTTGCATTCTACCGAAACAACGGGGATAACTACGCCGTCCGCTTCGCATTGCTCGATAGGATATCCGCCTTCCTTGATCATGAGGTTTCGTGCGCACTCGAAATACCTGATATAGTTCGAGTGGTGCACGATTCCCATCTGATCTGTCTCATAGTAGCGGACAGGAAATGACGTTTCGTAATACATCATGGCCTTTAGAGAGATTTAAGCGCCTTGAGCTGGGCCTCATAGCTCTCAATCTTGGAGAGTGAGTCGGCTTCCTTCTTGCGCTCTACCGCTACAACTTTCTCTGGCGCATGTGCAGTGAATCTCTCATTTGAGAGTTTCTTGCGGACTGACTCCAGGAACTCTTTCTGATATTTCAGTTCAGCTTCGAGTTTTGCAATCTCTTCTTCCACATTGACCTTTCCCGTAAGAGGAACATACATTTCTACTGTGCGTATCATCTGGGAAACGCCCTCCGATGTGGCTCCGAAATCTGAAACCATCTCTACAGAGGATGCATTTGCAAGTTTTGACACGACTGAAATCATCTCAGCAGGGAATTCTCCCTTGAACTTAACCTGAAGTGCCTCTTTAGGTGAGATGTTCTTCTGCTGGCGGATGCTTCTTACGGCATTGACAGCCTCTTCAGCGAGTTCGAATGATGCGATGAGGTTCGCGTCGTAATTGCCGGCCTTAGGGCTTGGCTGGAACATGATGGTCTCCCCATCCTTACGCTCTGCCATGTCCTGCCAGAGTTCCTCAGTAATGAACGGCATTACAGGGTGAATCATCTTCAGAAGGGCCTCGAAGAAACCTAAAGTATCATTGTAGGTGGCCTTGTCAATCGGCTGTCCATAAGCAGGTTTGATAAGCTCCAGATACCATGAGCAGTAGTCGTCCCAGAACAATTTGTAGATGCTCATGAGGGCATCGGAAATTCTGAACTTGGTGTAATGGTCTTCTACTGTTTCGATTGTCTGGCTCATCTTGTTGCGGAACCACTCTACGGCGATTCTGCAAGCCTCAGGCTGCTCTGCGTTTTCATCTACTGTCCAGCCTTTGACAAGCCTGTATGAGTTCCAGATTTTTCCGCAGAAATTACGGCCCTGCTCGATCTGAGACTCGTCATAGAAGATATCGTTACCTGCAGATGCGCAGAGCAGCATACCGATACGGACTGCGTCTGCACCATATTTTGCGATAAGGTCGAGAGGGTCAGGAGAGTTGCCCAATGTCTTGGACATCTTGCGTCCGAGCTTGTCTCGTACAATACCTGTAAGATATACGTTGCGGAACGGTTCCTTGCCCATGAACTCGTCACCTGCCATAATCATTCTGGCAACCCAGAAGAACAGGATATCCGGTCCTGTAACAAGGTCATTTGTAGGATAATAGTATGCAAGGTCCTTGTTCGGCGTATGCTCAGGATGTCCGGGGCGATCTGCGTCGAATACGGAGATAGGCCACAGCCATGATGAGAACCATGTGTCGAGGACGTCGTCATCCTGACGCAGCTGGTCAGCCGTGATTTCAGGATTGATTTTCTTTGCAGCTTCGAGAGCCTCCTCAGGTGTCGCTTCTACAACATATTGTCCGTCAGGGAGATAGTAAGCAGGAATTCTCTGGCCCCACCAGAGCTGACGGCTGATGCACCAGTCGCGTACTGTCTCCATCCAGTGCTTGTAGGTGTTTCTGTATTTGTCCGGAATGAGTTTAACATTTCCGCTTTCCACAGACTCCAATGCGATTTCGGCAAGGTGTCCCATCTTGAGGAACCACTGTGTGGAGAGCTTAGGCTCGATTACGGCATTGGTCCTCTCGGAATATCCGACAGGAGAGATATACTCCTCGACCTTCTCGAGACATCCTGCCTCCTGAAGCATCTTCTCGATCTTCTTTCTGGCCACGAAACGGTCCTCTCCGACGAGAATCTGCGCCTTTTCGTTCAATTTGCCGTGATCGTCAATGATATCTGTCACAGGAAGATTGTGGCGGAGTCCGATTTCATAGTCATTGATGTCATGAGCCGGAGTAACCTTGAGGCAGCCGGTACCGAATCCGATTTCAACATAGGAATCCTCAATGATAGGAATCTCCTTGTTGATCAGAGGGATGAGAACCTTCTTGCCTTTAAGCCAATGATAGCGTTCGTCGTCAGGATTGATGCTGACTGCAGCATCTGCCATGATTGTCTCAGGGCGTGTTGTCGCGACGATGATATATTTGTCCGTGCGGTTTCCGTTGCCATCTGAAATGTAGTATCTCAAATGATAGAAATGGCTCTTGGTCTCCTTGTGTATTACCTCCTCGTCACTGACTGCTGTATGTCCTTCCGGATCCCAGTTGACCATACGTACTCCCCTGTAAATCAATCCCTTTTTGTAGAAATAAACAAAGGTACTGATAACGGACTCCGTGAGGTCAGGGTCCATAGTGAACTTGGTCCTGTCCCAGTCACATGATGCGCCGAGTTTGCGCAGCTGGTTCAGAATGATTCCGCCGTGCTCCTCTTTCCATTCCCATGCGTACTTCAGGAATTCCTCACGGGTGAGGTCCTCCTTGTTGATTCCCTGGGCCTTGAGTCTGGCTACGACCTTGCTTTCAGTTGCGATGGAAGCATGGTCGGTCCCAGGAACCCAGCAGGCATTCTTGCCGTCCATTCTGGCCTTTCGGATAAGGACGTCGTTCAAGGTGTTGTTCAGAACGTGCCCCATGTGAAGGATACCTGTCACATTTGGTGGCGGGATGACAATAGTATAAGGTTCTCTTTCATCCGGTTCAGAATGAAAGAACTTGTGGTTTAGCCAATAGGCGTACCATTTGTCCTCTACCTGCGAGGGATTGTACTTAGCCGAAAGTTCCATTATTATGATTCGTTTTCGTTATTATTTCCTATTCCATTTTTGCGGACAACCCGATACGGAGTCTCCACAAAAACACACAAAGATACGAAACTGGATGCAATTTGTCCTAATCTTTTAGTAAATTTGCGTAAACATAAAAACTCATTACAGTTATGGCAAACGAAAAAAACGAGCTCAGTCTCGAATTGAGACCAGAAGTAGCAGCCGGAACATATTCCAATCTTGCGATTATCACCCACTCCCACAGTGAGTTTATCATTGATTTCGCAAGTATGCTTCCAGGTATGCCTAAACCCAATATCAGCAACAGACTCATAATGACCCCTGAGCATGCAAAGAGACTGCTCATCGCATTGCAGGACAATGTGAAGAAGTACGAAAGCAATTTCGGTCCTATCGATATGGGAGGACGTCAGAATGCACCTCAGTCGGAAGGCGGAACCTTTGATCTGGGCGGCTTCGGTCCATTCAACAACGGGACCAAATCATAGGCAGATGACTTCACAGAATAACAGCATAATGCCCGACTTCAGCAGAATCCGGGCATTTGCTTTCGATGTGGATGGCGTATTCACTGACGGAGGCATCCTGTGTGACCTTCAGGGTGAACTTTATCGTACTTTCAATGCCAAAGACGGTTTCGGTGTGAGGATGGCCACCATGAAGGGCTATCCCGTCGCAATCATTACCGGAGGACGTTCCGGCTCCATCGTGGCAAGATTCCGCACATGCGGAGTGGGGCAGGAGGATGTCTATCTCGGTTCGAGAGACAAGATTGCAGACCTGAATGATTTCTGCAGGAAGTATTCGCTTGAAAAGGATGAAGTTCTCTATGTCGGTGACGATGTGCCTGATATTGAGGCTATTATGTCATGCGGAATAGGTGTGACCCCTGCTGATGGCGTACAAGAGGCCAAGGATGCGGCGGACTATGTCTCTGAATTCCCGGGCGGCCGTGGATGCGTGAGGGATGTCATCGAAAAGGTGATGAAAGTACGTGGCGACTGGGTATTCGATGTTGCCCACTACAAGAAGAAATTCTGATAACCATATGGATCTTAAGGGAAAAAAACTGATTTTGTCAAGTGCTTCACCCAGAAGGCGTGAACTTCTCGCCGGGCTTGGGCTTGAATTTGACATTGATACAAATACTTCATTTGTCGAACATTACGACGCCAGCACTCCTCTGGAAAATATACCTGCTCTCATGTCTGAGGGCAAGTCTGCAGGTTTTCATCGTCCGCTGGCGGACAATGAGATTCTGCTGACATCGGATACGATGGTGTATTGTGACGGTGTCGTGATGGGAAAACCGCACAGCAGCGGAGAGGCCGTGTCAATGCTGAAGCATCTTTCCGGTAAAGTGCATCATGTTACGACTGCCGTGACCTTGAGAGATGCAAGGCATTCCGTCACTGTCTCAGATACAGCATATGTGCATTTTAAGGAATTGACTGATAGCGAGATAGAGTATTATGTCGATACTTTCAAACCTCTCGACAAGGCTGGTGCTTATGGCATTCAGGAATGGATAGGCTATGTGGGTATAACCAAGATCGAGGGCTCTTTCTATACTATCATGGGGCTTCCGGTCCATCTTGTATATCAGGAACTTGAAAACGGATTTATTATTAATAACTAATAACAATCATGAAGAAAATAATCATTTTTGCGGCTGCACTCCTGTTCGGGTGTTCCGCTATGTCAGCCCAGAATAAGGGAGACATGTCTGTAGGTGGCATATTCGGCTTTTCTGCCGGCGCCAGCAAGACCAATATCACATCAAATTCTACTACAGTTAAGGGTGATAATGTGCCTTCAGCTGCGTCTTTCGAACTGCACGGAAATTTCGGATTCTTTTTCGCTGACAACTGGAAATTAGGAGCTTCTCTGGGGTACACTTTTATTTCTGAGCCAACTGCAAAGAAGGATGACAAGTGGCTGAAAGACAGGGCAAATATCGTTCTTATCGGCCCTTCCATTTCATATTATGTAAGAATTACAGACCGTTTCTTCTATACTCCGGGACTCGGCGTTTACTGTGCTGTAGGCAACTACAAGACAGACCTGACCACTTCCATTTCACATAAGAACAGTTGTGCAGGATTTGCAATGAATCTCGAGCTGGGCTCATTCGAGTTCAAGCCGACTTCCCATTGGGGACTTGCAGTAGGTCTGGTCAATCTCAGCTTTGCTGATGTGAAAGTTGAGGAGGATTCTGACAACTACTCTTGGACGTCAAGTACGGATTTCTCTTTCGGAATCAAACCTAGCGTAGGTATCAATTTCTATTTCTAGTATTATATATACAAAAACAGAGAACGGCAGCTTGAAAGGCTGCCGTTCTCTGTTTTTGGAAGTCGCTTATTCGACGTAGAGGAGAAGTCCCTTAAGATACTCCCCTTCAGGATGATAGATATTTACAGCATGGTCTGCCGGCTGGTTCAGCCTGTCAAGGATACGCACCTTCCTTCCGGTCTGGGCCGCAGCGGAGAATACTGCCAATGCAAATGCCTCTTTGTCAACTACTTGTGAGCAGCTGAACGTGAATACGAATCCTCCCGGTGCAACTTTGGATATTGCAGCAGCGTTAAGTCTCTGGTAGGCCCTGAGAGCATTACGGAGCACTCCCCTGTGTTTTGCGAAAGCAGGAGGGTCCACAATCATCAAATCATACTTGCCTGCAGGGATATCTTTCAGATAGTCAATGGCATCCAGACAAAGACTCGTGTGTCTGGATTTGTCAAATCCTCCGATTTCCACGTTTTTGTCCACGAGGGCCATTGCCTTGGCAGAGCTGTCAACAGAATCCACATGAACGGCTCCCGCTCCGAGAGCATAGATGGAAAATCCGCCTGTATAGCAGAACAAGTTCAGCACATTGCGGTCTTTTGCATAGCGCTCCACAAGTTTCCTGTTCTCTCTCTGGTCAAGGAAGAATCCGGTCTTCTGTCCCTCTGTCCAGTTGACGAGGAATTTGTGTCCGTTCTCCAATACAACCTGCTCATTGTCATTGAACCCCTCTTTCTTGTAGAGGTATCCGTCGATGAGGTCCAGGCCGGCCTTGAAAGGTGCAGTGCCGGAACTCTTGTCATAGACAGCCTTCAGTTTGTCCCCATAAATCTTTACAAGGGCATCTGCAATCTGCTTTTTCGCGCGGAACATGCCGGCCGAGTGTGCCTGCATTACACAAACGCCATCATACCAGTCAATGATAAGGCCTGGAAGATTGTCTCCCTCACCATGTACAAGTCTGTAGCAGTTGGTATTGCCTCCGTCCTGGGCGAGTCCTGTTGCAACTCTGACTTCCAGAGCTTTGGAAAGCATTGCCTCCCAATATGCATCATTGATTACATCAGTTTCGAAACTGAGGACTCTGACTGCGATGGAACCGATCTGATAGTGGCCGGCTGCAAGAAAATCACCTTCTGAACTATAGACACTTACTACGTCGCCTTCCGCAGGATTTCCTACGACTTGTGCAATCGCTCCTGAGAACACCCACGGGTGGAATCTTTTCAGGGAGTCTTCCCTACTTTTTTTCAGTATTATCTTTGCCATTATTTTTCTTTTTTCTGAAATATCTTCTGTGTCTCTTCTTGTGTTTTCCTGCAGTCTGCTGCTGGTCCGTACGCGCAGCATTGACATTGGCAGTCGCCGCTGACATTGACTTTTTCCTTCTTGGACGCTTCTTCCTGCGCTTTTTCTCCTTGGCGGCAGCTTCCGCCTTCGCCGGTTCAGGTGTCGTGTCAATGTTCTTGTGAGGCGGTCCCTGTATCGGCATCATCTGCTCTGGCGTGAGCGGATTCTTCTCGGATTTCATCAGCACGTTGTACATTTCCCGGCAAACCCAGGCATCTGTCGCCGCATAAAGCTGCTGTGATTCAGAGAGAATTTCAGCCTCCCAGTTTGACAACTGCTGTGTCTTTGAAATCTTGTAGCCGAGGATGATTGCGGACATCTTCTTGACGCTCTTGTCGCGGATTCCGTACTCCCAAACTATTTTCTGAAGGTCAATGAAACCCTTGGCTTCGAATGGCTTGTATTTCTGGAGGCCCCGGACATCGTCATGCACTGCGGCTCCGACCTTTATTATCTTTTCATTGGCCAGGATACGGCAGAGCCTGTCATCCATTCCAAGTTGTTTGATTCTGAAAAGGAAGGCCTCCTTGGGTCCTGACAATTGCAATAGTGCAACACCGTAATGGGGCTGTGAAGGCGTAAAACTCGGGCGGGATTCCGTATCGAATCCTATTATCTTCTGCCGCCTGAGATAAGCTATCGCATGCTCCATTTCCGGTCCCGGCTTGTCGATTACCGTAATCTTTCCGCCAAACGCCGCCAACTCCAGCTTTTCTATTTCTTCCGGCAGTACGCTAATCTGAAACATATTCATCATAAATATTTTGGGCGTTCTTTCTCAAGAACTGCTTGAGATTCTCATCCAGGAATCTTGTAGGTTTTTCTACCAGCATGAATGTTTCGAAGTCCGAACAATCTGCCCTGTTGTATTTGAAATCATTGGTGAATCCTCCCTGTAGAGAATAATCCTGTGCAGCCATTCCGGTGACAGGAACTGTACAATATATTCTGGTGGAAGGATAAGCGACACGATGAGTGAAACAATTCTCTTTCCGCATGAAACTGATGCATTCGGATGCTATGGCAGTGGCCGGGTCAATGAATTCAAATCTGTCAGTGAGCAGACCGCTGTAGAATGTAAGACTGTCATCATTGCTTTCACGCATACGTGCAAGTTCCTCATTGAGAACGTCAGCCTTGAGAGGCATATCGTCGACGAGTACGGCACCTATCTTGTGTGTGTTGCCGATGGCCTTGTACATCCTGAAGAACGATATTATTCTGTCCCTCAAAGATTTGCCATGCTGAGGACAATAAGCTTCATATTTCAATGTCTTATATTCTTTGACCATCTCACTCCATGCCGTTGCATAGACACCGGAGCCCAGGGTATGCTCATCAGTCCATACGGCAAAAGAACCGTTTGCCTCCGGATGGTGCTGAATTGCATATCTGAACATTGAGTGGACAGGCGAAATCACAGCAATGTCAGGCCTTGCAGCATTGACAATGCTCATGATATCATGGTATCCGAAAGCGGAAAGATACGAAGAGGATAAAATTACTATTTTCGATGCGGACTTCCTTTCGGTGGTGTTCTTGTCGAACTGGCTTGCATGGAAAACCGTGTCGATGCTGCTCAGGAAGTTCTTAACGGTCAATTCCTTGAGGAAAACATCATTTCCCTGCTCCAGGTAGCCCTCATATGGGGCATTGGCACTGTCGCAGATGAGATCGAAAGTCTCGCCAGCAAAGTCAGGGAGTCCGTCCGGAACTGACTTTCCATTGACATTGTCGAAATCATCGCAGGTTATGAAATTGTCTGCCAGGAACAATGTCTGCTCGCTTGGTCCGACAATGGCAATTGACCCGTTTCTTCCGTCAATGCAGGATTTCCGTATCTTTTCATATACGGTGGATGTCGTGTCCGAGAGAATGTCTCTTACGAAAGGTATAGTCGAAGGGTCACCGGCCCCATGATTTCCGCATGAAACCATGAAGGTCGGTGACACTATCGAAAGTAATAATAGTAACCTCTTTGCTATCACTTAAATAAATTAGTTTTTGGCCCTGCTTCCGCAGGGCTTGCGTTAACTAGAAGAACAGCAGCTCCCTGTATTTCGGAAGTGGCCAAAGTTCGTCATCTACAAGCATTTCCAGATGGTCGGCACTGTAACGTACCTTGTCCATCTCGGCTTTGACTTCCGTTGAATACAAGTATGCGCGTTCCGCCATGTCTTCTACTCTGTTCGCTCTCTTGCGGGCTTCGACCAGAGCTTCGACATCGGCTGAAATATTATTTACGAATCCTGAGATTTTCTTGTATGTGTCCATATCGGCTTTGCAAAGCTGTTTGAACTCGTCTCCGAATACGTCTTTGCATCCCTGGATGCTCTTTACCAATATGTTCTGGTAGCTTACAGCTGCCGGGATGATGTGATTCAGGCACACGTCGCCCAGGATTCTGGCTTCAATCTGAAGTTTCTTTACGTATGTCTCGTTCAGCACCTCATATCTTGCCTCGGATTCAACAGGTGAAAGTACACCGAGTTTGGCGAACATGTCAATGCTGTCTTTCTCGAGGAATACTTTGTAGGCCTCCGGTACATTGCGTACGGCCCTGAGTCCTCTGCGTGCTGCTTCCTCTTCCCATTCTTTGCTGTATCCGTTGCCTTCGAACATGATATTCTTGGATTCGGCAATGAACCTTCTTACGACGGTAAGGACTGCACTCTGTCTGTTTTCACCTTTTGCTTCAAGTTCTTCGGCTTCTTTTCTGAACTCGTTGAGACTCTCTGCCACAATTGAATTCAGGACATATGTAGCACTTGCGGCATTTGCTGAAGAGCCTACAGCGCGGAATTCAAATCGGTTTCCGGTGAATGCGAACGGTGAGGTCCTGTTCCGGTCAGTATTGTCCTGGACAATTTCCGGGATGGAACTTACCATCTGGATGGAAGCCTTGCTTGCTTCTGCATCTGAGAAGTCCGTCATATTCAGGATGCTGTCGAATATTTTGGACAGTGTGGAACCTGAGAAGATGGACATTACTGCTGGAGGTGCCTCATGACCGCCAAGCCTGTATGAGTTGTTCAATGTGCAGACTGAAGTCATCAGCAGGTAGTTGTGGCGATATACCGCACGTACAACCGATGAATAGAATGCAAGGAACTGGAGATTCTTGGTAGGAGTCTT
>OQVZ01001093.1_pt1 | contig 10145 bp, 8 predicted proteins | sample 1691571 | NCBI WGS metagenome assembly OQVZ01 (sample SAMN03418261, study PRJEB22391) | human gut metagenome | biome: human-gut; feature: organic feature; material: feces | host: Homo sapiens | place: Tanzania | collected 2013-01
TCAGACCGGTAAGACCGTCCACCCCGACCTGTACATCGCCTGCGGTATTTCCGGCGCGATTCAGCATCTTGCCGGCATGGAAAGCTCCGAGTTCATCATCGCCATCAACAAGGACGAGCACGCCCCCATATTCGACAACTGCGACTACGGCATCGTAGGCGACGTCGCCCAGGTGCTCCCCATGCTCGCAGAAAAACTCAAAGCATAAGTAACGGCTCTGAAGCCGGTGCTCACCCAACCGCCGGCTTCAGACGTCAAAAGCATACTGCCCACCCTCCCTCAATACTCGATCGCATCCGTTTGTTAAAGTTTTTGCTTTAACGATGTCATCCACCCACATTATTTAAAGGAGAAAAACATGTTAGGAATTATCGGAATTATTCTCGCGGTCGCTCTGTTCGTCTTTATGGCGATCAAGGGCTACAACATGGTCCTCGGCGCAGTTCTCGCATCTATCGTCATGGCGCTGTTTAACTCTCTGCCTGTCTACGAGGTCGTAATGGGCACTTATGTCGCCTCGGAAGGCGCGGCCGGCACCGGCTTCATGGCATTTATGGCAGGCTTCATCAAGAACTATATGCTGCTGTTCGTTCTCAGCTCCCTGCTCGGCAGGATCATGGCTGACGGCGGCGCAGCCCGTCGCATCGCTCTGAGCGCGGCAAAGCTTGTCAACAACGCAAGCGAGGCAAACAAGAAGTTCGCCTGCGCAGCGCTCGTCCCCGTGCTTTACTTTATTCTCAGCTATGTCGGCATCTCCGGCTTCGTGCTCGTTTTCACCATCATGCCCATAGCAAAGGAGCTTTTTGAGAACACCAACACGCCTTGGCGTCTGTACTGCTTCGGCGGTCCTCAGGCAGTCGGTGCGACCATGCTTGTCGGCTCTCTTCAGGCAGGCAACATCTATGCTGCCGACGTCTGCGGTACCACCACCATGGCCGGCGTAGCGCCCTCCCTCATCGGCATCGTTGTTTGGATCATCGCAACCATCATTCTCCTCAAGGTCATGCTCAACAAGTCCGTTGCAAAGGGCGAAGGCTTCTTGACCGACGGTTCCGCGATCAAGGCAGCCGCATCCTCGGCGCAGCTTCCCGAAGAGAAGCTCCCGAACTTCTGGCTCTCCATTCTCCCCCTCATTCTCGTCATCGTTCTCTCCGCAGCGTTCAAGATCCCCGTTATTCCCGCACTTCTTTACAGCTGCATACTCGCCATCGTCCTGTTCTGGAAGAACATCTCCAAGACCCTCAAGAGCACTCTTGCAAACGGCATCACCAGCTGCTTCGGCGCAGTCTTTACCGTTTCCGCGACCTTCGCAATGGGCTCCGTTATCAAGATCCTTCCCGCATTCGCTCACATCATGGACGCTTTCAATTCTCTGCCCGGTCTGCTCGGCGGCGTCGGCCTGACCATTCTCTCCGCGTTCGTCATGGCCTCCGCTTCCTCCAACATTGCTGCATTCGGCTCCACCATTCTTGAAAGCATGACCTCTGCCGGCATCGAAAACGGCATCGCACACCGCCTGATGACCATCAACGGCTTCTCCTGCATGGGCCCGCATAACGCCGGCATTGCAAACGCCTGCGCGGTCACCAAGATCGAATACAAGCGCTGCCTGACCGTTTACATGCTCGCGACCTGGATCCCCGGCGCCTGCGCGGCAATAGTCACCGTGGCTCTTGCGGCACTCGGCGTGTTCTGATTTAAAACCCGTTTATAGAAATCCCCCGCATCCGCTTTAAGAGCATCGGCCTGCTTGCAAATAAAATATCTGTGAGCAGGCCGTTTCAAAAGGCCGTATTATAACTCGGCGTCAAATTCTAACTTGAAAGGAAACAGTATATGAAACCACTTGAAGGCGTAAAGGTTGTTGATCTTTCCACTTATGTTGCCGCATCTTCCTGCGGAAGAATGATGGCAGACTGGGGCGCCGACGTTATTAAGGTTGAGGCTCCCTCCGGCGATGGCTATCGCAAATTCGGCCGCGCATACAAGTGCCCCATTGACGATGACTGCAACCCGCTGTTCGATTCGCTCAACGCCAATAAGCGCGGCATAGTCATAAATCTCAAAACCGATGAGGGCATGGCGGTCATGCACAAAATGCTTCAAACCGCCGATGTTTTCCTCACGAACACAAGAAACCAGTCTCTCGTCCCCCTGGGTCTTGACTATGAAACGCTCATGGAAAAATACCCTCGTCTCGTCATAGCAAACCTTTCCGCATACGGCGAAAAGGGCGACGAAGTCAATCGCCCCGGCTATGACACGATGTCTCTGTGGACCCGCTGCGGCTTCACTCACGACGTTTCACTTATAAACGAAGGCCACTACGCGCCCACGCTGCCCCTGATGGGCACCGGCGACATTCCCGTCGCAATGGGTCTCATGGCGGCGATCAACGCCGCACTTCTGGCTCGCGAAAAGACCGGCAAGGGCGATCGCGTCGCACTCAGTCTCATGGGCACCGGCCTTTGGATGGGCTCTCAGATGATCGAGAGCACCCAGTTCGGTCATGTTTATCCGAAAAACCGCTTCACCCAGTCCCCCGTCGGCGCGGCATATGAGTGCTCCGACGGAACGTGGTTCAACTGCAACGTCGTTAACTTCCCGAAGGATTATCCCAACTTCCTTCGCCTCATGAATCACACAGAGCTTCTGGACGATCCCGTCTATAACAACCGTCCGAACATGAACAAGCCCGAGGTCGCCGAGCATCTGTACAAGCTGTTCGCCGCCGAGTTCATAAAGCAGCCCGCTTCCTACTGGAAGGAGCAGTTTGAGCTTAACGATCTGTGCTATGAGGTCGTCGGCACCTTCAGAGGTGCCCTTGAGGATCCCACCGCATGGGAGAACGACTTCCTTTTCAGAATGAAGCATGATAACGGCACCGAGAGCACCCTGGTGCGTCCCTCGATGACCAGCGTCAACCTCGGTCTGCCCGAATACAACCGAGCCCCCAAGCTCGGTGAACACACCGAAGAAGTTCTCGCCGAGTTAGGCTACGGCAAGGACGAAATAGCAAAAATGCTTGCTGACGGCGCAGCAGTGCAGCGTTGATAAAGCCGGCAAAATTTAAACGCTGTTTATTTTTACTTTAACTTGCAAGGTTATAATTATATTTTAAACCAAGGAGGATTATATTATGGCAATTGTTGGACCTCTTAACGGAGTTACCGTAGTGGAGCTTGGCAATCAGGTCGCAGCGGCAACCTGCACCCGCATGATGGCCGATCTCGGCGCAAACATCATAAAGGTCGAGAACACCGCAGGCGGCGATACCTACCGCGCATGGCCCCGCGCAATCGGCGCACCCATCGACGACGATTTTAATCCCATTTTCGACGTTCTTAACGCGAACAAGAGAGCTATATCTCTCGACCTCAAGTCCGAAGGCGGTCACAAGGTCATGTACAGCCTCCTCGAAAATGCCGACATCTTTATTACCAATGTCCGTACCAAGGGGCTGAGTCACATCGGTCTTGACTATGACACGCTTAAGGTGAAGTTCCCGAAGCTCATAATGGGCCAGCAGGTAGGATACGGCGAAAAGGGTCCGGATAAGGACAAGCCCGGCTACGACAACACTGCATTCTGGGCACGCAGCGGCTTCCTGTATGGGCAGAAGGTCGATTTCGACGATTCCGACGTTGAATCTTACCCCGTTTATATGCCCATGGGCATGGGCGATACCGCCTGTGCGATGAGCATGATGGCAGGCTGCATGGCAGCACTTCTGCACGCTCGCGAAACCGGTGAAGGCGACCGCATCATCATCCCCCTTTACGGCACCGCAATGTGGATGGCAAACATTCAGATCGACGGCACCCAGTTCGGATATAAATACCCGAAGACCCGTAATATCTCCAGCCCCTTCGGCGCTCCCTACAAGTGCAAGGACGGCCGTTGGTTCATGCCTCAGGTCGCAAACTTTGCAAAGGACGTACACAAGTTCTTTAAGTGCATCGGAGTTGAGGACATGGAGGAAAATCCCGCATACCTCGTGCGCCCCAACTACAACAAGGCCGACTTCAACGCGCCCGTCATCACCCGATTTGAGAAGATCTTCGCACAGAAAACCGCGGACGAATGGTGCGATGAGTTCAGAAAGTATGATCTGTGCTTTGAGAAGCTTTACAGCTACGAGGAGGTGCTCGTGGACGAGACCGCCGAAGTCAATGACTATGTATACACCATGCAGTATCCCAACGGCAAGAGCATAAAGATGGTTCGTCCGAACATCCGTTCCGAGCGCACCGGGATCGTCGAGATCAAGCAGGGTCCCATGCTCGGCGAAAACACCGTTGAGCTGATGAAGGAATACGGCTATGACGACGCGCAGATCGAGAAGATGCTTGCAGACGGCGCCGTGAAGCAGCACGACTGAGACATCTGCGGCACGATCGACGGCAAAAGCCGCGATAGGGCGGTCACAGATAATATAAATGAGGCAAGTTATGAATAACAAAATTTTCAACAAACCTACCGGCTTCGGACAGATCATAGACGGCACCGTAACCCGCTGCCCCGACCGTGAAGCCATCGTGTACAAGGACTGGCGCATCACTTACGGTGAGATGGGCGCTCTCATCAACCAAACAGCGCGTTACCTGCAGTCGCTCGGCCTTTCAAAAGGCAGCAGGCTCTCCGTCATCACAAGAAATTGCCCCGAATGCCTTATCATCGAAATTGCAGCCCTCAAACTCGGCATTATTCCCGTCAGGATCAACTGGCGTCTTGCTCCCGAAGAAATGGAGTACATCATTGACCTTAATGACGTGAACATGGTCTTTTACCGTCCGGAAAATCCCGAATGGGGCAAGGCTCTTGCCAAGCATTACTCAGACGCGGCTCACGCCGACAAAATTTTCATTAACCTTAACGAAACCGACAAAGTATCCGTTCTTTACGATTTGGTCACCGGCTTTTCGGCAGATCACATCGAGACCGAGCTCTGCGACGACGACGAAGCCGTCCGTATGCATACGAGCGGCACAACAGGCAGGCCAAAGTGCGTGGTTTACACTCACGGCGGTATGCTCGGTGAAATTGCCAGCGTCAAGGACATTTACGAATACACCGACGGACAGCGTTATCAGTTCATAGCCCAGCTTTTCCACACTGCCTGCATCGGTGCATATCTCTCCCTTTGCACCGGAGGAACGATAGTCCTCATGGACAGATTCGATCCCTCCACCTATATGCAGAGCCTCGTAAACGAGCACATCACCGCCATAAGTGTCGTACCGACCGTTCTCAAATGGGTGCTCGACGAGGCGGAAAAGCATGGCTATGACCTCAGTGCTCTGCGCGTCGTGCGATATTCCACCTGCCCCATTCCCCCGGTCACGCTGCGCCGTGCGATGGAAAAGCTTCACTGCAACTTCTATCAGTCCTACGGCATGACCGAAATGGGCAGCATCGTCACCGCCCTCGTTGCCGAGGATCACCTAAGTGACGGCGGTGCGCATCTGACAAGCGTCGGCCGTCCTATCCCCAGCGCGCAGATGATGATCGCAGACGAAAACGACAACGAATGTCCCATCGGTGTTATAGGCGAAATCCTTGTTAAGGGTCCGGGCAGAATGAAGTGCTATCTCGGCCAGCCCGAGCTCACCGAAAAAGTGTTCCGCGGCGGGTGGTATCACACCCACGATATGGGCTTCATTGACGAGTACGGCTACCTTCATATTTCCGGACGCAGCGACGACATGATAATCTCCGGCGGCGAAAACATTCACCCGGCTGAGGTCACCAACGTCATAATGGCAATGCCCGGAGTCAAGGAGGCCGCCGTTTATGGGCTCCCCGACGATACATGGGGCGAAAGAGTCAAGGCAAGCGTCGTGCTGTATCCCGAAGCGGGCATCACGCCTGAGGATATCCGCGCATTCTGCAAGCAGAAGATCGCAGGCTTTAAGGTCCCGAAGGAGGTCGAGCTTCTTCCCGAGCTCCCGAAAACCCCGAGCGGCAAAGTCGTTATACGTGAACTCAAAGCGCGCTCCATGAATAAGTGAGCGCAGAAAAGGAGGCACACATGATAAACACCAAGCTAACCCGGTTGCTGGGAATAGAGTATCCCATCGTGCAGAGCGGCATGCAGTGGCTCGCCGTTCCGCAGCTTGCCGCGGCAGTCTGCAACGCGGGCGGCATCGGCACTATAAACGTCACCTGCTGGCCCACTCTCGACGAGTTCGCAGACGCTCTTGACGAGATGAACTCTCTGACCAGCAAGCCCTACATCGTCAACATTTCCCTCGCCCCGACTCAGCGTCTGGACGACGAGGAGATCCGCAAGACCATCAGGCTGTGCGGCGAAAAGCACGTTGCCGCCATAGAGACAAGTGCGGAGGACCCCCGCGAATTCATTGCAGACATAAAATCCGCAGGCATGCGCCACTTCCACAAGTGCCCGAACTACAAGGTTTCCATGAGCATGGAGCGCAAGGGTCTCGACGGCGTCATCATTGCCGGCTACGAGGTCGGAGGTCACCCCTCCGCCGACGGTGTCGGAACCTTCGTTATCGCCCGCCGCTGCGCAGCGGACATGAATATTCCCGTCATTGCGGCAGGCGGCATTGCCGACGGTCACGGTCTCGCCGCCGCTCTCGCACTCGGCGCCTCCGGCGTTGCAATGGGCACGAGATTTGTCTGCACCGACGAGTGCCCCATCTCCGATAATCACCGCCGTTGGGTCATAGACCACACCGAGAAGGACACCGTGCTCTGCCAGAAAACCATCGGCAGCATGATGCGCGTTTCCAAGAACAACGCTTCCCTGCTCGCTAACGAGATCGAGGATCGCGGTATCCTCACCGGCAAGGGCGCAATGGACATTCTCAAGGAACAGATGCCCGTCATCACCGGTCAGAAAACCAGAAGATCCTTTATTGACGGCAATGTTGACAGCGCCATCTTCTGTGCAGGCATGGGCATGGGGCTTGTCCACGATGTCGTTCCCGTTAAGACACTCATTGACCGCATGGTCAAGGAGGCCGAACAAACTCTCGACGAGCTCAAGGCCGCGTTTAATTAAGGAGAAGTAATATGTACGAAAATATTGAAATCATAAGAGACGGCAGAGTTGCAACCGTTGCTCTTAACCGTCCTGAAGTTCTCAACGCCATCAGTCAGGCAGTCGCGCTTGAGGTGACCGCTGCCATTAGAGAGCTCGACTCCGACCATGGCATCGGCGTTATCGTCATCACCGGCAGAGGCAAGCACTTCTGCGCGGGCGGCGACATCAAGAAGATGAAGAAGCTTGTAGACTCAAAGCAGTTTTTGTCGGCAGACAGCATTGCCGACTGCGACGCAATGGCGGCCGCCATTCGTTACTGCTCAAAGCCCGTCATCGCAATGGTCAACGGCACTGCCACCGGTGCCGGCTGCTCGGTAGCAATGGCTTGCGACTTTCGCTTTGTAGCTCCCTCGAGCAAGCTCGGTATGGCTTTTCTGAACATGGGTCTGCCCGGAGATACGGGCGGCATTTATCTGCTCATGCGCCTTGCAGGTCCCACAAATGCAGCGCGCATTATGATGACCGGCGAGCCCGTCGGAGGCGAGGAAGCCGTAAAGCTCGGACTTGCTTCCTTCCTGACAGGCGAAGATGAGCTTGAGGAGGCCACCTATGCCTTCGCAAAAAAACTCTCGCGCAAGTCCGCCACGGGCATGGCGGCACAGAAAAGGATCATCAACAAGTACTTCTTCGGCGAAGAAATGCAGCAGTATTTCCTCGATGAGCAAAAGGAAATGGTCTGGGCATCTAACCAGCCCGATTTCTCCGAGGCAGTCAATTCCTTTATTGAAAAGCGCCGCCCCGAAATGAACAAGCAGTAATTCTTTCAGCCGGCGGTTCTCATACGGAGCCGCCGGCGCTCTTAACCAGCAGCGCCGGAAAAAGCGACGCCATGCGCGACGCGGGCGCGTGAACACCCACTAAGGCTGAACTATAAGGAGGACTGTCATGGGAAATTCATATAAACCGCTCGAAGGTGTAAAGGTTCTTGAGCTTGCAACAATGATGGCTGCCCCGTCATGTGCGCGCTATCTTGCCGATTGGGGTGCCGACGTCATAAGGATCGAGCAGAAAAAGGGAGACAACTACCGCACCTATCCTCCTGTCATGGGTATGCCAAACGCTCAGGACTGCAATCCTTTATACGACAACGTCAATGCGGGCAAGCGCGGCATCGTTCTCGACATAAAGACCCCCGAAGGCATGGATGCAATGCACAGGTTGCTTGCAAAAAGCGATGTTTTTATCACCAACAACCGTCCCAAGGCTCTTGAGAAAAACGGTTTGGATTACGACTCGCTCAAGGGCAAATATCCCGGTCTTATAATGGCTCAGATATCGTCCTACGGGCTCAGAGGGCCGCAGGCAGACCAGCCCGGGCAGGACACTATCGCATTTTGGGTAAGCACCGGCTTCAACGCCGATATGATGGTTCAGACCGACAACTCCTTCCCCGTCTACGGCACCTCCGGTCAGGGCGACTTTATAACCGCGCTCGGTCTTGCGTATGCAATAGTCTGTGCGCTGTATAAGAAAAAGGAGACCGGCGAGGGTGACTATGTAGTTAACTCGCTCTACGGCATGGGGCTTTGGACAAACAGCAACTACAACATCGGCTGTTTGCCGCAGTACACATGGAAAATGCCTAAGACCAGATATAACGGCGGGCCGGGCAGCGTTCCCTATCGCTGCGCAGACGGAGAATGGATAATGTGCACAATAGTCGATATTAAGGCTCATTGGCCGCGCTTTGCAAACGCCGTCGGACGTCCGGAATGGATATGCGAAGAATACGGCTCGGTTGCGGGTCAGCGCTCTGACGATACGCGCAGATATCTCATAAGCGAATGTGAAAAGATCTTTGTTACCAAGACCTCGCGCGAATGGGATGAGATACTCACGAAGTACGACATAGTGCACGACACACTTGCACATTACGGCGATTTCGCAAATAAGGAGCAGGCATTTGTTAACGGCTATGCCTTCAACTACACTTACCCCAACGGCCATCAGACCACTCTTATCCGTCCGTCAATGGCCAGCCGCAAAATGGGAACTCCTGAGTTTATCCCCGGTCCAATGACCGGTGAGCACACCGAGGAGGTCATGAACGAGCTCGGCTATTCCGCCGAAGAGATCGGCAGAATGGAAGCGAGCGGCGCAATAGTCCAGATAGATAAAAGTCTTTATAACAAGTAAAAATACAAGGAGGAAATATCAATGTACGAAGTAACACCCGAAGTTTTCGAGGCCGCCAAGCAGTCCGTTACCCACGGCAAGATCAATTATCTCAACGTTGCGGGCATAATCCCCGAAGTTGCAGAGGAGCGCCATGTGCGCTATCGCCTGCCGCTGACCTCAATGCACGTAAACCACGTCGGCATTATGTATGCAGGCAGCTTCTTCGTGTTCGGTGAATCCACCGGCGCAAGCCTCATCAAATGCACCTACGGCACGGCATATGTTCCCATCATCAAGAGCGTTTCGATAGACTATCTCAAGCCGGCAACCACCGATCTTGTGATCGACATTGCAATGACCGAGGAGGAGGCAAAGGAGCGCATCGCTTACATCGAGGAGCACGGAAAGGGTCAGTATCCGATGACCATTCCCATCATGACCGCCGACGGTGTTCACACCGCAAACGTGAATATCGTGTACTACCTGATGAAGAACAAAAAGTAGTTCCATATTTTTTCTCCACTCCATAGCAAAAAGCGGTGTGAACAAGCGTCACGCCGCTTTTTTATATCCGCATACGAACAACAGCCTCCGGGCTTTCACTCGGAGGCTGCTTTCTTTTCAGTTTTTCTTGGGCTTTGCGTTTTTCTGATAGAGTATCGCAAGTCCCTTGAGGAGAAGCTCGGGCTCGAGCTTTATCTCGTGCCGGCAATACTGCACGACGCAGCGCGACAGTCCGCCCGTTGCGACGACGGTCGCCTTCTGCCCCATTTCCTCCTCCATGCGGTCCACCATTCCGTCGATCATCGCGGCGGTGCCGAACACGGCGCCGGACTTCATGCTGTCAACGGTGTTGGACGCGATGCACTTTCTCGGTGCCTCGATGGAGATGTTCGGCAGCAGGCTCGTGCCCTGCGAGAGCGCCTCATACGAGAGGTTAACGCCGGGTATGATC
>OQVZ01001097.1_pt1 | contig 10122 bp, 8 predicted proteins | sample 1691571 | NCBI WGS metagenome assembly OQVZ01 (sample SAMN03418261, study PRJEB22391) | human gut metagenome | biome: human-gut; feature: organic feature; material: feces | host: Homo sapiens | place: Tanzania | collected 2013-01
CCGCCATTTTGTTCACGCGGAGTCTACTGCCGGATGGCAGCTCCGCCGAAAGGACGTGAAAGCCGTTGGAGCACACCCCCAAGATCATCGCCGTCGCCGGTAAGGGCGGCGTGGGCAAGACCTCCCTCTCCGCCGCCTTTGTGCGGCTGCTGACGGAGGCCTATCCCGACAAGCGCATTCTGGCCATCGACGCCGACCCCGCCGTGGGGCTTTCCACCGCGCTGGGCGTGGAGGTAAAGGAGACGCTGGACGACATCCGCAAGAGCATCGTGGCCTCGGTGGAGGACGGCGCGCCCCGGGAGGCCATCGAGCTTCTCAGTGAGGCCCGCTACCGCATCTTCGACACCATGGTGGAGGAGCAGAAATTCTCGTTTCTGGCCATCGGCCGTCCGGAGACGGCGGGCTGCTACTGCAAGGTGAACGCCTATCTCAAGGAGGTCATCAATCTGCTGGCCGGCGACTTTGACTATGTGGTCATCGACGGCGAGGCGGGCATTGAGCAGATCAACCGCCGGGTGATGGAAAAGGTCACGCACCTTGTGCTCATCACCGACCCCAGCCGCAAGGGTACGCAGGTCATCGACACCATCAAGCGGGTGGCCGATGAGCTGGTGATGTACGACCGCTGCGGCGCCATCGTCAACCGGGTCACAGACCCATCGCTGATACCCTATATCCACATCAATGGCACAGAGATACTGGCTACCATCGGCAGCGACCCGCAGCACGCCGCCAACGACATCCAGGGTCTGAGTGTTTTTGATCTGCCGGAGGATGCACCCGTCATCCGCGGCGCCCGCGAAGCCCTGACCAAGCTGGAGATCTTATAATTTGTATCACATAGGAGAGAGGTGTAATTCTTGAGAGACCTGAAGCATCTGATCTACTTCGAGAGCCTGCTGGAGAATGCCGACAACGATCTGGTCAAGCAGGCACAGGCAGAGGGGAAGCTGGCCATCGGCTATACCTGCTACCACATGCCTGAGCCGCTGCTGAATCTGCCCGGCTGCTTCTCCGTCCGACTCCGCGCCCCCCGCACCGGTTCGCTGGACATCGCTACCTATTATATGTCCAACTACACCTGTGAATATGCCCGCGCCCTGGTGGAACGCGGCATGGAGGGCGGCTACCAGTTCCTTGACGCGCTGGCAGGCGTGGACGCCTGTTCCATGATGAACCGCGCCATGGAGCACTTCGAGATCCTGCAGCTCAACGACAAGCCCAATTTCTTCGTCACCCACTGCGACATCCCCTACAAGATCACCGACTACACGCTGGATTCCTACGTCAAGCAGATGCGCCGCCGGGTGCTGGATCCTCTGACGGAGAAATACGGCGTGGACACCTCCGACGCGGCCATCCGCCAGGCGGTGAAGGAGCACAACGAGGTCTGTTCCATCATCAGCGAGATCGGCGAGATGCGCAAGGAGGAAAACCCGGTCATCACCGGCTACGAGTTCCATGTGCTGAATCTGGTGAGCTTCACCTGTCCCAAATACCTGATCCTCCCCTACCTGCGGGAGACGCTCACCGAGCTGAAAAAGCGCAAGCCCGATCCCAAGCCCGCCTTCCGCGCCCGTGTCGCCATTGTGGGCAGCGAGATCGACGACCCCCAGCTGACCAAGCTCATCGAGGGCTGCGGCGCGCTGGTGGTATCCGACCGCTACTGCTTCGGCTCCACCCCCGGCCGGGAGATCATCCAGCTGAAGGACGACGAGGACGCCCTGCCCCAGATCTGTCTGCACATCATGAAGCACTCCGAGTGCGCCCGCTACATCGCCGACGAGAAGGTGCAGCAGCGCCGCGAGACGGCGGATCGTCTGGCGCGGGAGTATCACGCCGACGGCATCATCTATGAGCAGATGAAATACTGCGACTACTGGGGCTTTGAGCGTGCGCTGGTGAGCCACATCATGCACGAGGAATACGACTGGCCCGTGCTGAGTATCGACCGCCTGTACAACAACGGCAACTCCGGCCAGCTGCGCACCCGCGTGCAGGCCTTCGTGGAGTCGCTGGAGATCAAGAAGATCCACAAGCAGAACGGAGGTGCCAACTGATGGCCGACAAGAAGAAATTCCCCAACCCCGCATTCTTCCGCGCCAGAACGGAGATGGACTGGAAGGCGCAGGCCGCCAACCTGAAGGAGGTCGGCTCCATCGCGCTGGAGCTCATCAAGGAGACGGACTGGAAGGCCTTCGGCAAGAAGCAGAAGGATCACTTCCTTGACAACATGAACCGCGTGGCGCGGGAGGCCAGAGCCGTGGCCGGCATGTCCTGCGCCCAGCGGAAGGATCTGCTGCTCAACGGCGAGAAGCAGCTGGGCACACTGTACCGCAAGGGCGACATGGCCACCGTCCGCCGCGAGTGGAGGGGCGTGGAGAGCACGCTTATCGACTTCGCCGGCTGGCTGAAAACATGGGGCATGCTGCTGGGCACCTTCTCCAAGGATCTCATCCCCGCCCTGAATACCACCTTCTGGTATCGCTGGATGATCTCCTACATGTGCTGCGTGAGCTTCATGGACAAGAACACCATGGGACAGCGCGGCAACGCCCTGCGCATGAGCCACCTGATGACCTACGACATCTTCCGCTATGTGGCGGAGAATCTGGTGTTCCTGGCCAAGTGCGACAAGAAGAACGGCAACAGCTCCGAGCTGAACAAGAAGGTCGTTCTGTTCGACGAGATGACCATGGGGCAGATCATGGCCGGCTTCCCCGACCTGCTGGGTATCCCCTATCAGCTGATGCCCGTGTTCCTGGTGTCCGAGATCGACCAGCTGACCTGCGTGCCCTACATCGACGCGGTGGAGTCCTTCGGCCTGCCGGCTGACTGCTGCCCCGTGCCGTCCTCCGAGTGCGGCGCGCTGGTCATCGACGCGCTGCCCCACATGGGCAAGTGCTTCATCTCCTCCTCCATGCCCTGCGACGGCTCCACCATGGCCTCCAGCTATATGTCCCGCCGCTTCCCCGATCTGCCCGTGTTCCACCTGTGCTTCCCCGTCCGCTATGAGGACGAGGAGACGGTGCAGATGGGCGCCGAGGATATCCGGGCGTGCATTAAGTTCATCGAGGAGCAGACCGGCGCCAAGTGGAGCTGGGACGCCTACTTCTCCGCCATGAAGCGCTTCAACGAGGAGACGCGCTACGAGCTGGAAAAGTGGGAGGTCAACAAAACCGCCTATCCCCAGATCATCGGCCCCAGCTACGAGCTGTTCCGCAAGTGGAACTACGAAATGGACGGCGGTATCGACCCGCGCGTCATGAAGACCTGCCGCAAGGTCAACGACCTGCTGATGCAGTCCTACCAGCGCCGCGACGAGGCGTGGGTGGGCAAGATGCGCTACCGCGGCATCGTGTGGAGCTGCCCCGCCCACTACTACGCCAACTTCTCCAACTGGCTGGCCAACTGCTGGGGCATCAACATCCTGGTGGAGATGGAATCCCTGAACTTCACCAAGCCCCTGGAGACAGAGGACAAGGAGGAGGCACTGCGCGATCTGGCGCGTCTGTACGAGCGTATGGTCATGCGCCGTCACACCAACGGCGGCTACCAGAACGTGGTGGACGAGCTGTGGCGCCAGTGCGAGGCGTGGAACACCAACATCATCATCATGTACCAGAACGTGGCCTGCAAGAACATGGCCACCGTGCAGGGCATCCTGGACGAGCAGGGCCGCGAGCGCGGCTATCACCTGATCTGGATCGAGCATGACCTGATGGATCCCCGCACCGTCTCCCGCAAGACCATGCGCGACAAGGTCAACGAGTACATGCGCACGGTCATGCGCGCCGAGCCGATCGATCCCTCCCTCTGCGATTTCGACGACGAAAACTGCATGTAATATTCTCAACTACTACATATATAAAGGAGTTTACGACTATGAAATACTACGGCGGCTGTGATGTGGGTTCCACTTATACCAAGGCGGTCATTCTGGATGAGAACGGCAAGATCTGCGCCGACACCACCATCCGCAGCAAGATCAATTCCGAAGTCTCCGCAAAGCTGGCTATGGAGGAGGTTCTGAACAAGGTGGGGCTGAAGTCCTCCGAGGAGCTGGGCTATCTGATCGGCACCGGCTATGGCCGCAACAAGGTTCCCTTCGCCGATGAGAACATCTCCGAGATCTCCTGTCACGCCATGGGCGTGCATGTCACCGATCCCACCGTCAAGGCCATCATCGACATCGGCGGTCAGGACGTGAAGGGCATCTCCATCGACACCGACGGCACCGTGAAGAACTTTGCCATGAACGACAAGTGCGCCGCCGGCACCGGCCGCTTCTACGAGGCCATGGCGCGCTCCTTCGAGATGAGTCTGCCCGAATTCTCCAACCTGTCCCTGACAGCCAAGAACGTCATCCCCATCACCGCCCAGTGCACCGTGTTCGCCGAGTCCGAGGTCATCACGCTGGTGGGCGAGGGCAAGCCCATGGACGAGATCGCCGCCGGCATCCAGATGGCCGTGGCTAAGCGCTGCTTCGTCATGAGCAAGAAGGCCGGCGCCACCGACGCCATCACCCTCACCGGCGGCTGCGCCAAGAACGCCGGTCTGAAGCAGGCCATCGAGCACGTTCTGAAGCTGAAGGTCATCGACCTGAAAACCGATCCTCAGCTGATGGGCGCGCTGGGCGCCGCCGAGTACGCGCGGCAGAAGGGCATGGCTCGCGCCTGAACTTCCACCACATAAGGAGGCTACGTTATGTGCAAGGTTTTCAAATTCATCTTCAAGCTCATCCGTATTCTGGCGGTGGCGGTGGGCGCGCTGTTCGTCGTGTACTTCTGGAATCTGGATCAGAAGCTGCTGGGTTGGGCATACGTGCAGGTCAACAGGATTTTTGACCGCAAGAAAGTGGACATCAAATTCTAATGGAACTCTATAATCCCATCATCCGCGGTGTGGAGGAGCTGGTCGGCTCCTCCACGCCCCAGAAATACCCCTACGACCCGGCCGACGCCTGGGAGGACACCGGCGCTTTCGAGCTGGTCATGCTGCGGGACGCCGCCTTTGAGCTGGGCGGCAGCGGCAAGAGCGCCGTGAATTTCACCTGTGTCACCACCTCCCCGGAGCTGGTGCCCCAGGACGAGATACTGGTCTACGGCTCCGACCTGAGCCAGCTGAAAGGTGACAGCAGCTATGCCCGCATCGCCCTCCTGCGGGTGGGCGACATCGAGTCCGACGACGAGGAGGACACCGAGCAGGCGTTCCGCGCCATTCAGGACATGGATTTCGTCAAGTACCATGTGTTCCCCAGGGGCTACATGATCCGCACCAGCTCCGAATCCAGTCGGGAGCAGGTTCGCATCAGCCGCGACGCGCTGAAAAGCGGCATGAGCTTCCGGCGCATCGGCGCTGACTTCATCCGCCAGTACAAGCGCAACCCCCACATTCTGGCGGTGAAGCTGCTGTTCATCACCGCGCCCGACGCGAATTACGATGGGCTGGCGAAAAGTGCCAAAACCGTCAAGGACATCACCATGAGCCTGACGAAAATTCTGGAGGGCATGCCCACCGACTGCGGCTCCTGCAACCTGAAGGCCATCTGCGACGAGGTGGAGGGCATGCGCGAGCTGCACTTCGGCAAGGAGCACCACACCACGGAGTGACCTTCGGTTCCCTCCGTTCACCGGCGCACACCGGTCATTTTGCCGAAAAAGAGCGGCTTTTGCCGCGCCGCGCTGCACCGATCTGTAAAAGTTCCCTTTTCCGGCTTTTTTACCGTTGACTTTTGGCTTTTCCGGGTGTATATTCTCCACCATCAAGAGGCAATGGCGTCTCAAAGGTTTGGTCCTTTGCGGCGTTATTGTCTCTTTTTCGTTTTTCTTCAGGAGACATACGCAAAGTCAATACGGTATAAAAGCGTTTGAGAAAAGAGAAGTAGCGCAGGGGCTCACCCCCAGAGAGTGCGGGAGGCTGGGAACCGCACGGCAGAGCCTGCGTGAATAACACTTTTCGAGCCGCGATCCGAAAAAGGAGCGATCCCAGTAGGTGCGCCGGAACGCCGCCCGTTATGCGGCAGAGCTTTATCGGAAGCTTGGAAATGAGAACAAATACAGGTGGCACCGCGAGAACAGCACTTGCCCTGTAGGATGCTGATAACTTTTACGGAGGTTTTTATCATGTGTTCTATTATGGGTTACTGTTCAGGCGATGCCGATTTTTCTCTTTTTAAGGCGGGCTTTGACAAGACGCTGTCCCGCGGCCCCGACGACAGCCGGATCGTTGACACCGGTCACGGGCTGCTGGGCTTCCACCGGCTGTCCATCATGGGTCTGGAGCCGTCCGGCATGCAGCCCTTTGCACTGGACGGCAGCTATGTGGTCTGCAACGGCGAGATCTACGGCTTTGAGACGCTGAAGCGGGAGCTGCTGGCAAAGGGCTATTCCTTCCGCAGCGAATCCGACTGCGAGGTTCTGCTTCCCCTCTACCGAGAGCACGGCACCGACATGTTCCGCATGCTGGACGCCGAGTTCGCCCTGATCCTGTACGACGCGCAGAAGCAGTCCTTTATCGCCGCCCGCGACCCCATCGGCATCCGTCCGCTCTACTACGGCTACGATGATGCCGGCGCCATCGTTTTCGCCAGTGAGCCGAAAAACCTTGTGGGCATCTGCGGCAAAATCATGCCGTTCCCTCCCGGACACTACTACGCAGACGGAAAGTTCGTCTGTTATCGGGACATCACCGCCGTGAAGGAGGTGTGCCGCGATGATGTGGACACCGTGTGCGCCAACATTCACAAGAAGCTGGTCGCCGGCATCAGGAAGCGGCTGGTGGCCGATGCCAAGGTGGGCTTCCTCCTCAGCGGCGGACTGGATTCCTCTCTGGTGTGCGCTGTGGCGCAGCGCTGCTCCGACAAGCCCATCCGCACCTTCGCCATCGGCATGAGCGAGGACGCCATCGACCTGAAATACGCGCGGGAGGTGGCCGACTACATCGGCAGCGAGCACACCGAGGTGTATATGACGCCGGATGAGGTGCGCTCCTCGCTGGAGACGGTGATCGAGCTGCTGGGCACCTATGACATCACCACCATCCGCGCCAGCATGGGCATGTATCTGGTCTGCAAGGCCATCCACCAGCAGACCGACATCCGCGTCCTGCTGACCGGCGAGATCAGCGACGAGCTGTTCGGCTACAAATACACCGACTTCGCCCCCTCCGCGGAGGAATTCCAGAAGGAAGCCGTCAAGCGCATCCGGGAGCTGCACATGTACGATGTGCTGCGCGCCGACCGCTGCATCTCGGTGAACTCTCTGGAGGCGCGGGTGCCCTTCGGCGACCTGGACTTTGTGGAGTACGTCATGAGCATCGATCCGGAGAAGAAGCTGAACAAATACGGCATAGGCAAGTACCTGCTGCGCCACGCCTTCGAGGGCGACTACCTGCCGCATGACATTCTCTACCGGGAAAAGGCCGCCTTCTCCGACGCCGTGGGACACTCCATGGTGGACTATCTGAAGGAGTACGCCCAGAGTCTGTACACAGACGAGGAGTACGAGCGCAAGCGGCTTGCCTATACCCACGCCCAGCCGTTCACCAAGGAGTCCCTGCTGTACCGGGAGATCTTCGAAAAGTACTATCCCGGCCAGAGCGACATGGTCGTGGACTTCTGGATGCCCAACAAGGCCTGGAAGGGCTGCGACGTAAACGACCCCTCCGCGCGCGTGCTGTCCAACTACGGTGCCAGCGGAAAATAAGCGCAAAAAAGCACCGCCTTAGGTCATTTGGCCTAAGGCGGTGCTTTTTGTTACTGCCACAGGGAGCACAGCAGGTCGGTGTACGCCGTGGGATCGTCGATGGGCAGGCCGGCGATGAGCTGCGCCTGGTTGTAAAAGATCTCCGCGTACTTCTTCGCCCGCTCCGGGTCGGTGAGCCGCGCCGCTTCGAAGGCCAGGAACGCCGGATGATCCACGTTGATCTCCAGAATGCGCTTGGCCTTCAGCCCCAGCTCCGGCTGCGCCGCCTTGAAATACTTCTCCATCTCGAAGGTCACGCCCTCGCCGCTGCTGAGACACACCGGGTGGGTCTTGAGCCGGGCGGAGGCCTTCACCTCGTCCACCTTCCCCACCAGCGTCTCCTTGAGGAAGGCGAACGCCTCCTTATACTGCTGCTCGTCCTTTTCCTTCTTCTCCTCCTCGCCGGGCAGCTCCAGATCGCCGTCGGTGGCGGAGCGGAAGGGCTTGTCCTGATACTTCTGCAGCACGTCGGGCAGGAACTCGTCCGCCTTGTCGGTAAAGTACAGGATCTCCATGCCCCGCTCCTTCAGAAGCTCGGTCTGGGGGATGTGATCCACGCCGTCCACCGTATCGCCGGAGGCGAAGTAGATGTACTTCTGCCCCTCCTTCATGCGCTCCACGTACTCCTTCAGCGTCACCAGCTTCTTCTTCGTGGAGGAGTAGAACAGCATCAGATCCTGCAGAAGCTCCTTCTTCTCGCCGTAGTTGTCCATGGCGCTGAGCTTGATCTGCCGCCCGAAGGACTGCCAGAAGGACTCGTACTTCTCCCTGTCATCCCGAAGCAGGCGTTCCAGCTCGCCCTTGACCTTCTTTTCCAGATTGGCGCCGATGAGCTTCAGCTGCCGGTCATGCTGCAAAAGCTCGCGGGAGATGTTCAGGTTCAGATCGGGGGATTCCACCACGCCCCGGACAAAGTTGAAGCACTCCGGCAGCAGCTCCTTGCACTTGTCCATGATCATCACGCCGGCGGAATACAGCTGCAGCCCGCCCTCAAACTCCTCGGAGTAGTAGCGCAGCGGCGCCTTCTCCGGGATGAACAGCAGTGCCTTGTACGTCACCGCGCCCTCGGCGGACACGGTGATGACGCTCAGCGGCGGCTCGGTGTCCGCGAAGCGCTGCTGATAGAACTCGTTGTACTCCTCCTGCGTCACGTCGGTCTTCTTCCGCTGCCACAGGGGCACCATGCTGTTCAGCGTCTCCCACTCGAATACTTCCTCGTACTCCGGCTTGTCCTCCGGGCAGCCCTCCTTCAGCTTGGGATGGGGCATCCGCATACGGATGGGGAACCGGATGTAGTCGGAATACTTCTTCACCAGCTTGTACAGGGGATACTCCCGCAGGTACTGGCTGTACTCGTCCTTTTCCTCCTCGGTGTCGGGCTTGATGTGCATGATGACGTCGGTGCCCACCGTCTCCTTATCGCACGGCTCCACGGTGTAGCCCTCCACGCCGGAGGACTGCCACTTCCAGCCCTGCTCCTCACCGTATTTCCGGGTGATGACGGTGATCTCGTCGGCCACCATGAAGGCGGAGTAAAAGCCCACGCCGAACTGCCCGATGATGTCGGTGTCCGCGCTCTCGTCGCCCTCCACCTGCTGGCGGAACTTCAGGCTGCCGGAGGAGGCGATCACGCCCAGATTGTTCTCCAGCTCCTCCTGGCTCATGCCGATGCCGTTGTCGCTGACGGTCAGCAGCCGGTTCTCCTTATCCAGGATCAGCTTGATCTCGAACTCGTCCCGCTTGATACCCACCTTGTCGTCGGTGAGGCTCAGGTAGCACAGCTTGTCAATGGCGTCCGAGGCGTTGGAGATGATCTCCCGCAGGAAGATCTCCTTGTGGGTGTAGATGGAGTTGATCATCAGGTCCAGCAGCCGTTTGGACTCCGCTTTGAATTGTTTCTTTGCCATAAACCAAACACTTCCTTTGTGTATTTTCATATCGTATGTCATTTTAACACGGAATGACTTGGAAAGAAATTACTTTTTTGTAAACTCCGCTGCTAAACCGTTGCCTTTCTCTGACCTATCCGCTAAAATATGTAAGGTAAAAACAGTTACGGTTCCGCGGGAGCCGACGGAAAGAGGCAGCAGGCGTATGTTCTATAAATTCAGATGCGCGGTGGCGCGGTTCATGTACGGTCGGAACGGCATGGATCAGATGAATCAGGCGCTCCTGCGGGGCTACATCGGGATCCTTCTGGCCGAGATTCTCTTTAATCTCCTGCGGCTGCGGATGCCTGCCATCGCCTGTGAAGCACTGCTCTGGGTGCTGATGGTTTTCATTCTCTTCCGAATGTTCTCCAAGAACCTGCCCAAGCGGCGGGAGGAGAACCAGAAGTTCATGAACTGGTTCTGGAACGATCCCGACGCTGCAATGA
>OQVZ01001100.1_pt1 | contig 10119 bp, 6 predicted proteins | sample 1691571 | NCBI WGS metagenome assembly OQVZ01 (sample SAMN03418261, study PRJEB22391) | human gut metagenome | biome: human-gut; feature: organic feature; material: feces | host: Homo sapiens | place: Tanzania | collected 2013-01
ATCACCATCCTTATTATAAACAATATTTTACAAATTACAATTAAAAATGACCAATTGAACATATTAAAACAATTGTATATTGGTGATTTAAAAAAATTAAAACAAAAATATTGACTAGTGGTCAGTTTGGTACTATACTCTTCACGTAGTAAAGGAAAGGATAGAAAAAAAGGTGATTCGATATGGATAAGATGTCAAAATGGATAGTTAAATATCGTAATATGATTTTGGCTGTAGCCATTGTTCTTTTGATTCCAAGTGCAATTGGTTATTTCAATACAAATATTAATTACGATTTATTATCTTATTTACCTTCAACTTCAGAATCTATGAAAACACAAAAGATTCTTGGAGATGATTTTAACTTATCGAGTGTAGACTTCTTGGTTGTCAACAACAAGTCTGATCAAGAGGCCGCAAAAATTAAGGAAGAGATCAATAAAATTGATGGAGTTGAAAAATGTATTTGGAGAGATGATGTATTAGATATCTCTGTTCCAAAACAGGCGATTCCAGAAAGCATTCAGGATATGTTATATTCTGGCGACAGTACAATGATGATTGTTACGTTTAAAGAGCCAACGTCGTCAATGCGTACAATGAATGCGATCAGTAAAATTAAAAAATATACAAAAGACGATTGTTATTTAGGTGGTATGTCAGCCATCAGTGAAGATACTAAAGATCAAACAGAACATGATACGCCAATCTATGCAGGTATTGCGGTTGTATTATGTATGATTGTATTGTTCTTAGGATTAGAGAGTACGATTGCTCCAGTTGTATTTATGTTAGGAATGATTTTCCCAATCGTTTATAACTTTGGTACAAACGTATTCTTAGGTGAAATTAGTTATATCACTAAGGCTTTGGCCGTTGTGTTACAGTTAGCTGTAACTTTGGATTATTCAATTTTCTTATTACATAGATATCAAGAAGAAAAACAAAATCTTCCAAATGAAGAGGCTATGGCTAAGGCAATTAAAGCTACGTTTACTTCAATTACTTCAAGTTCAATCACAACGATTGCTGGTTTCGTTGCACTATGTGTTATGCAGTTAACACTAGGTAGAGATATTGGTATCGTTATGGCAAAAGGTGTAGTTCTTGGTGTATTATCAACTATCTTCATTTTGCCAAGTTTGTTGATGTTCTTTGATAAGACGATTGAAAAGTACAAACATAAAACAATTTTGAATGAGTTACATAGAGTTCCTCGTTTTGTCATTAGACATTATAAAAAGATTCTTGTTGCCTTCGTATTGATTTTCATTCCATTTGGATATGGTCAGGCACATACAAATATCTATTATGATTTGATTTCTGGTATGCCAGGTGATTTTGCGAGTATCATTGGTACAAATCAGTTAAAAGATAAATTTGATATGACAACAACTCATTTCGTTTTAGTAGATGATACATTAACAACGAATGAAATTCAGAATATGTGTTCTGAAATCAAAGATTTAAAAGGTATTCATAACGTATTAGCGTATGAAGAGTTTGTGGGTCCAGGACTTGCATCCAACTTTACTCCAAGTGTAGTAAAGGATATTTTCCAAAATGGTGGAAAGAAATTAATTGTTGTGAACAGTGATTATAAAGCTGCAACCGATGAATTAAATACACAGTTAGATAAAATGGATACCATCATTCATAAATATGACAAGAAGGGTATGATTGGTGGAGAAGGAAGTATGACACGTGATTTGATCACAACAACAGATACAGACTTTGCGATGGTTAACGTATTATCTGTCATTATGATCTTTATCATTGTTGCCTTAACATTTAAATCATTTGCACTTCCAGTCATTTTAGTACTAACAATTGAATTTGCGATCACAATCAATATGGGTATTCCATTCTTTACAGGAACTACACTTCCATTTATCGCAAGTATGGTTATTGGAACTATTCAATTGGGTGCTACAGTAGACTATGCCATCTTAATGACAACGCGTTTTAAAGAAGAATTATCGCATGGTAAGAAGGTTAAGGAAGCGGCTTTGATTGCGATGGAAAAATCGAGTGTGTCAATCATGACAAGTGGATTCTCATTCTTTGCCGCATGTATCGGTGTAAGTTTTGTAGCTAAGATGGATTTAATTCGATCATTAGTCATTTTATTAGCACGTGGTGCATTAATTTCAGTCGTAAGTATCTTATTAGTATTGCCTTCATTGTTGATTTTCTGCCACAAGTTCATTGAAAAGACGACAAAGAATTGGCCAGAATCAAGCATGGAAGCGAAAGGAGAATAAATATGAATTTAAGTCATACAGTAAAAGTAGTTGGTAGTGTAGTGTTGAGTGCAGTTATGGCAGGTAGTATGATGCCAGTGACTGTATTTGCACAGAGTAATGATGAAAATCCTACAGAAAAAACAGAAACAGTTTATTCTGTATTAAACTCAGATGGTTCAATCAGTGATACAATCGTATCTAGCTGGTTACATGATGAGGATGGAATTAATAATATTAAAGAAACTTTAAACTTAAAAGATGTCAAGAACATTAAATCAAATGAAAAACCTTCAAAAGACGGAAATACATATACATGGAATGCGAAAGGAAATGATGTGTATTATGAAGGAACAGCCACAAAACAACTTCCAGTATCTGTTAAGATTCGTTATGAATTAGATGGTCAAGAAATGTCTGCAAAAGATATGGAAGGTAAGTCTGGTCATTTAAAATTAACTATTTCTTTCACAAATAACTATTCAGAAGTTAAAAATATCAACGGTAAATCTATTGTAATTCACCCTAGTTATTTAGCTGGTGGAATGTTGAACATGAGTACTGGTAACTTTACAAATGTGAAGTGTGAATCTGGTAAGATTGTAAATGATGGAACCAATGAAATGTTGGCATTTGCGAATATTCCAGGTTTGAATGAAACATTAAAATCTGCAGGTTTAGACAAAGTAAATAATCAATTAGGAATCAGTGATGATGTAACAGTAGAAGCGGATGTCAATAATTTTGATTTAGGATCTATCATGGTTGGTATGACAAACGAAATTGATTTAGATCAAGAATTAGGTGACATTGGTTCAGTATCTGAATTAACAGATGGAATTGATCAATTAATTGAAGCTGATGATCAATTGATTGATGGATCTAAACAATTGTATGATGGAACAACCCAATTAAAAGAACAAGCTGCTCCATTAACAGGTTCTTCTGATCAAGTAAGACAATTATCAGCTGGTGCTATCCAATTAAATGATGGTGTTAAAGCTCTACAAACAGGTATTAGTCAATATACCGCTGGTGCTAGTGCAATCAATGAGGGTGTTAATCAATTGTATGCAATTCCACAAGGTGCTGCTCAAATTAGTGAAGGAATTACAACTTATAAGACTCAATCATTAGTTTCTGGAATTGATGACTTATCAGCTGGATTAGATACGTTTAGACAAAAGGTAAATGCAGGATTAAGCTCAGCTGATACAACAGCTATGATGAAACAATTGGATGATGCTTCAGCTGTATTAAATAAAATGAGTGGTACTTTGGATGAAGATGAGAAAATTGTATCTGGTTTAAATAAAGCTATGCAAGATGCAAAAGTACCTGAAACATTAGCGGAATTAAAAAAAGTTAAAGAAACACAATTACCTGCATTACAAAACGCAATTAATACACAAATAGATGCAAATAATAAAGTTTATACTAATAACAAGTCAGTTGTGGAAGGTTTCAATAAGGATTTTAATTCTACAAAACAATCTATGTTAGATAGTATTGATGCAACTATTAAAGCTTTAGAAGCTGCTAAGGGTACTGCTAGTACAAGTACTACTTCAGTAACTGATGAAGAAGGAAATACAACAAGTTCAGAAACATCTACGACAACAGTGAATAATGGTGCAATTGATGATCAAATCGCAAAATTACAAGAACAACGTAAACAAGTTGAAGCTTTAACTGCAACTAGTCACGGAGAGTTACAAGAATTTGTTGATATGTCACAAACATTAGGCCAATTAGATACATTATTAGGTGGAGTATTAGATGGTGCAAATTCTTTAACAGGAACATTAGAATCAGCAGGAGGAAATATTGGAAAATTACAAAAAGATGTTAGTGATTCATTAAAAATGATTTCTGGATTAAAAGATGTTTTAAAAACTACTGATCTTTCTTCATTAAAGTCTATGGGTGAAACTATTAATGGTGCTATTGATGAATTACAAAAAGGAACTTCCGATTTAAGAGATGGTGCAAAACTAGTTGCAAGCAGTGTAGATTCATTACAAGTTCAATCTAAAGCTGGAATTGATAAAATCAAAGCTGGAACTACTCAATTAACATCAAACAATGCTACATTAAATGGTGGTGCTAGTGCATTATCTCAAGCTACAGGAACACTTGCTGGACAAAGTGGCACATTCAATGAAATGGCTGATGGATTAGATACACTTGGTGAAGCATTTGAAACATTGAATTCAGGTGCTAAAGAATTATATGAAGGTAATGAACAATTCAAGTCTGAAGGATTGGATCAATTAAAAGAAAAGGTTGATTTAGGTGTTGGAGAACTTGAAACATTACAGAGTGTAATGGATGAAATCAAAGCTATGAATAAAGAATATGCTTCTTACTCTGGTGCTCCAGAAGGTGCTACAGTAACTAGTCGTTACGTATTCCGTACTAAGGAAGAAAGTTCTAAATAGTTTATAAAGGTATTCTTCGGAATGCCTTTTATATTTGATATTATTTGGTTGGCGTGTTAAAATAAAAAGGAATTTATATGGGGGTATATAATCATGAAACATATTAATACAGTAGATACTCGTAACTTGTGTGAAAGCGCAAAAAATGGTGGATGTGGAGAATGCCAAACTTCTTGCCAATCAGCTTGTAAAACTAGCTGTGGAATTGCGAACCAAGCTTGCGAAAATAATAAAGAAAGTAAGTAATTAAGAAATGCCGAAGTAATTCGGCATTTTTAATGCCGCCTTTAAGGCAGCATTTTTTAAATTTTGAGGAGGAAATATAGATGATTCATCAGTATAAGATGTTTAATCAGAATATTGTATTGGATATTTGTTCAGGAAGCATTCATGTGGTAGATGAAATTGCTTATGATATGATTGCTGGATTTTTGGATAAGGATAAAAATGCTTTAGTTCTAGAAATGAAGGAGAAATATCCTGAAGTAGAAACATCTGAATTAGAAGAGTGTTACGATCAAATTTTAGAATTAAAAGAACAAGGTCGTTTATTTAGTGAAGATACATATGAGCCGATGGCAGGACAATTAAAAGCTAAGACAAGTGGTGTTATTAAAGCTTTATGTCTACATATTGCCCATACTTGTAACTTGAATTGTTCTTATTGTTTTGCCAGCCAAGGAAAATATCATGGAGATCGTGCTTTGATGAGTTTTGAAACGGGTAAACGTGCCCTTGATTTCTTGGTGGAAAATTCAGGTACTCGTAGAAACTTAGAAGTAGATTTCTTTGGTGGAGAGCCACTAATGAACTTTGATGTTGTTAAACAATTAGTTGCATATGCTCGTAGTATTGAAAAAGAAGCTGGAAAGAATTTCCGTTTTACATTAACGACAAATGGTATGTTGATTGATGATGACGTAATCGAATTTGCGAACAAAGAAATGAGCAACGTTGTTTTAAGCTTAGATGGACGTAAAGAAGTGCATGATCGCTATCGTGTGGATTATTCTGGTAAGGGAAGTTTTGATACAATCGTTCCTAAATTCCAAAAATTAGTTAAGGCTCGTGAAGGTAAGAATTATTACATGCGTGGTACTTTTACTCATGCCAATCCAGACTTCTTAAAAGATGTTCAACAAATGTTAGATTTAGGATTTAGAGAATTAAGTATGGAACCAGTGGTTGCCAAATCGGATGATCCTGCAGCATTAACAGAAGCAGATCGTGAAGTTGTGAAAAAACAATATGAAGATTTAGCGAAGTTGATGCTTGATTATGATGATAAGAAAGATCCATTTACTTTCTATCATTATATGATTGATTTAAAAGGCGGACCATGTATTTATAAACGTATTTCAGGATGTGGTTCAGGAACTGAATATATGGCCGTAACACCATGGGGAGATTTATATCCTTGTCACCAATTTGTAGGGGAAGAAGCCTTTAAATTAGGTGATATCTATACGGGTGTCACAAATAAGAAGATTCAAGATGAGTTCGCATCATGCAACGTATATGCACGTAAAGAATGTGCAGATTGCTGGGCAAGACTTTATTGTTCAGGAGGATGTGCAGCCAATGCATACCATGCGACAGGATCTGTCAAAGGTGTATATAAAGAGGGTTGTGAATTATTCTGTAAACGACTAGAGTGTGCACTTGCCGTAGCCATTATTCGTGATATGAAAGAAAATAATCATGAAGACGCCGATTGTTAGTTTTCTAAAATCGTATCAAGAAAAATCACCTGTAAGAATGCATATGCCAGGCCATAAAGGTGCTGGCATTCTTGGCTTTGAAGGAATGGATCTTACAGAAATATCTGGAGCTGATGAATTGTTTGCGGCAGACGGAATCATTAAGGAAAGTGAACAAAACGCATCCTCTTTATTTGGCTGTCCAACCTATTATTCAACCCAAGGCTCTACTTTATGCATTCAAACTATGTGTACGATATTATGCCAAGATGCAAAAAGTAAGGGTAAGAAACCTAAGATTCTTGCAGGAAGAAATGCGCATCGAAGCTTTATTCATGCGGCTGCACTATTAGATTTTGACATTGAATGGCTATATGGAAATAGTGATTATTTATCTTGTAAGATTAGTGTAGAAATTTTAGAAAAGGCAATTGTTGAAAATAATCCGACGGCCGTATATCTGACAAATCCAGACTATTTAGGAAATCTTTTGGATATTAAGTCTTTAGCTAGCGTATGTAAAAACCACAATGTATTACTTGCCATTGATAATGCGCATGGTGCATATCTTCGTTTTCTTGAACAATCATTACACCCCATTGATTTAGGAGTGGATCTATGTTGTGATTCAGCTCATAAAACACTACCCGTACTTACTGGGGGAGCTTATCTTCACTTAAGTGATTCTTTGAATCAAGTATGGAAAAATGACGTCAAACATTTTATGGAATATTTTTCTTCTACAAGTCCATCCTATCTGATTATGGCATCTTTAGATGCGGCAAATGATGTGTTGGACCATACATTTAGAAACTCTTTGTCTGAATGTATTAAAAGTGTTGATTTATTAAAGAATACTTTAGTTCAACATGGATACACTATTTTATCTGGTGAACCCATGAAGATTACGATTGCAACGAAAGAGTTTGGCTATACTGGAAATGAAATTGCAGATTTTTTAATGAATTGTGATATCTATCCTGAATTCTATGATACTGATTATATTGTATTGATGCCATCTCCATATAATACGAAAGAGGATTTTAATCGATTAGAGAAGTGTTTGTGTGGAATTGAAAGAAAGTCCGTTGTATTCAATTCGTTTCCTAAGCTAGAACATTCTAAAAAAGCCATGAATGTACGCCAAGCTCTATTTGCGCCTAGTATGAAAGTAGATGTTTCTAAAACATTAGGACAAGTATGCTCAAGCGTTACTGTATCTTGTCCTCCTGCGATTCTTCCAGTGATTCCAGGAGAAGTAATCAGTGCAAGTGCAATAGAAGTCATGAAATATTATGGTATTGAAACTGTACGGGTTGTCAAAGAATGACAGCTCTTTTTCTTTTATATATGTGAAACCGCTAACAATTGAAGTATAATAAAATAAGAAATAAACATACGAAAAGGAGGAGAATATATGTTTGACAAATTGTTTGATCCCATACAAATACGTGGTATGGAATTAAGAAATCGTGTTGTCATGTCCGCGATGGGAACACACGAAAGTGCAGAAAGTGAAGATGGAAAGAGTGTTACGGATAAGTTGATTGCGTATCATGTGGCTCGCGCAAAAGGTGGAAACGGATTAAATACAGTTGAAGTTACAAGTGTCGATGCAGCGAGTGCTCCACATGGATTCTTGTCGATTGCCGAAGATAAGTATATTCCTGGATTTAGAAAATTAAATGATGCCGTGCATGAAGCCGGAGGAAAAACTTGCGTTCAATTATGGCAAGGTGGATTGGCTGTGGCTTCGGATCAAACGGCTCAAATCTTAGTACCAAATGACTTGCCATTAAGCCCACAATATACAGTGCCAGCTATCACAAATGAAAGATTACTCGATATAATAGATAAGTTTGGACAAGCTGCAAAACGTGCAGTAGAAGCTGGATTTGATTGTTTAGAATTTCATTGCGCACATAACTATTTACCACACTCTATGCTTTCAGGTGGAATTAACCATCGAAGTGATGAGTGGGGTGGATCTTTTGAAAATCGTAAAAAATTCCCATTGGAATGTATTAAATCCATTCGTGCCAATATGCCAGAGGACATGCCACTATTCATGCGTGTCGATTGTCATGATGACATGTTGGAAGGCGGATTAACGGTTGAAGAAGTGATTGAATTTTGTAAAGATGCCAAAGAATTAGGCGTAGATGTTTTAAATATTAGTCGTGGAAATATCTTAACGGCAGCTACACTCTATGAAGTGGCACCAGTTGATATTGAAAATGGATTTAACGTAGAAGATGCGGCACGCATTCGCAAAGAAACAAGTATGTTGACAATGCCGTGTGGACGTATCAATACGCCTGAGTTTGCCGAAAAGATTTTAGAAGAAGATAAGGCAGATTTAGTTGTCATGGCACGTGCACAGCTTGCCGATGCCAATTTCTGTAATAAGGCAAAGGAAGGTAAAGTCAATCAGATTCGCTATTGTATCGGATGTAACCAAGGTTGCTATGACTCATTTTGTGCATCCTTATATAATCCAGCTATTAAACACATTGCTTGTATGCGAAATCCAGGTTTATTAGAAGAAGAAACGTTAGGTTTAAAACCTGGATCTGTTTCTAAAAAAATTGTCATCTTAGGTGGTGGAATTGCAGGTATGGAAGCGGCTTTAGATTTAAAAGAAACAGGCAATACACCAATCTTATTTGAAAAGAGTGAAAGTCTTGGTGGACAATTCTTATTGGCTGGCGCTATTTCAGCTAAAAAAGATTTTAAGAATGCCGTAGACAAAATGATTTTGGATGTTCAAGAATCTGGAATTGAGGTGCACTTAAATACTGTTGTTACTAAAGAAATGCTTGAAGAAATTAAGCCGGATGCACTCATTGTAGCGATTGGATCAAGTCCATTTGTGCTTCCAATTGAGGGTAGTGAAAAAGCTATTATTGCACATGATGTATTAAGTGAAAAAGTAGAGGTACCAGGCGAAAATGTAGTCATTATTGGTGGTGGTCTTGTTGGTTTTGAAACCGCAGAATTTTTAGCAGCAAGACAAAAGAAAGTTACTGTTTTAGAAATGAAAGAAAAAGCTCTACAAGATTTAGGTCCATTGCGTCAAATCACGGCTCAATTTGCGATGGCGCAAATGCCAATCACGATTGAAACAAATGCAACTGTAGAAAAAATTGATGATCATGTCGTTGTTGCAAGTGGCAAAGAATATCCATATGACAGTGTGATTATGGCTGTAGGATCAAAGGCAAATGATACAAGTATGTATGCAGATTTAGGTATTCCTACATACATCGTTGGTGACTGCAAGAAAGCAGGTATTGCATTAGATGCATTTAAAGATGCATATCATGCCGTATTAGAAATTAATAAGTAGGTAACGATATGACAACATTATTTGATGAACTTCAAATTGGTTCGATGACCTTAAAAAATCGTACCTTTATGGCTCCTATGTCTTTAGGGTATGGAGATCAAACGGGAATTCCTACGCTACAAGAACAGGCATATTGGCTTGAAAGAGCTAAAGGAGAAGTAGGATGTATTATTACGGATGCGACAAGTGTTGATCCTAATACACCTTATTTAGGAAATACGCTATGTTTTAGAAGTGAAGAAAGCATTTTGGAATACAAGAAATTTACGGATAAGATCCATGCGTATGGAACAAAAATCATTCCTCAGATTACGCATCCAGGACCAGAAAGTATCTCTTCATTCTTTGGGATTACACCAATTTCTAGTAGTGGCTATTTAAATTCG
>OQVZ01001101.1_pt1 | contig 10109 bp, 1 predicted proteins | sample 1691571 | NCBI WGS metagenome assembly OQVZ01 (sample SAMN03418261, study PRJEB22391) | human gut metagenome | biome: human-gut; feature: organic feature; material: feces | host: Homo sapiens | place: Tanzania | collected 2013-01
CGCCGCCGGTGACAGCCAGCTTCATCTGGGCGCAAGCCAGCCCGCCAGCCGCGTTCATGTAGATGCTGAAGGTCACGTCCTTGCCGGCCTCAGCGCTTTCGGGAGCTGCCACACGAGCCACGATGTCGGCAGCTTCCGCCTTCTGTGTCTCGGCGTCCGCGGCGGAGCCGATGCCCTTGGCGGCAGTGCCCGCAGCAAAGTAGCAATTCCTGATAACGGCGCCAGCCGCCGCACGACCAACCACGGCGCCGCTGGTGCTCTGACTGTTGTCAATCTTTCCGCTGTTGTAGCAATCCTTGATCTCAGCCTTGGCAACATCACCTGCAATGCCGCCCACATTGGCGCCGGTGGACTTGATGGTGCCGCTGTTGGAGCAGGCTGTGATCTCGCAGCCGTTGCCCACATTGGCCGCCATACCGGCTGCGCCAGAGCCCGCGCAGGTCACATTACCGGAGTTGGTGCAGTTGATGATGGAGCTGTTAGAGGAAAGGTTGCCCGCAATGCCTCCCGCATAGCGATAACCGGTGACATCCCCGCTGTTGGAGCAATCCCTGATGGTGGTGGAATAGTTGGCATACCCAACAAGACCACCCAGATTGTCCCAGTTGCCGCCCACGCGCTTCACCGTCACGTTCACCTCGGAATGGACGTTGGTAATATCGGCATAATCCGCGCGGCCGATCACGCCGCCGGAGTACGCACCACTCACATTCTTACTGGAGGTGAGCACCATGTTGCCCTGCACCGTCAGATTTTGGATCACGGCGTGCTTGGAGTTGCTTCCTTCCACATAACCAAACAGACCCTTGTAGGGAATCTGGGTGTTCGTGCCGATATAGTTGATGAACAGATTGCTGATCTTGTGACCCTGTCCATCAAAGGAACCGGCAAACTTCTTGCCCCAGCTGTTCATGCCAATAGGCGTCCACTCAAAACCTGCCAGTTCAATATCGTTGGTCAGCACAGCAGAGATCTTGGCGTTGCCGCCCTTGTTGACCTGCTGGGCAAACCATGCCAGCTCCGCGCCGCTGCTGATCTGGTAGACACCGTTGGCGTCCTTGGCAGGCTCAGTGGCGGTCTTACCGTCCCATGCACGCTCGGCGGACTTGACCAGCTTGACGCTCTTGGTCAGCTTGCCGTCCTGCACGCTGGAAGCATCCGCAGAGCTCAGCTTGCATTCGCCGTTATAGCACACATAGCCGTCCTTCGCGACAGAGTAGGTGTAGGAGCCATAGCTCAGCTTGTAGGTACCATCCGCCTGCGGCTCGATAGCCTTGCCATCGCTGTCCTTCAAGACAACAGTCGCGCCGTCCACCTTGCCGGCCTCGTCGGTGATGTTCAGCTCCACGTTGTACCAGACCTTTCTGGTCACGGGGATCTCCACATCCGCGAAGTGCTGGAAGGCGAAGGTCACGGTAACTGCGTTGAAGTTGGTGCCCTTACCGGCATCGGTCATGTAGTACATGGTGCTGAAGGGGTTGGCGGCGGAGTACATACTGCCGTACACATAGCCGTTTGTGGCGGTCAGAACGGTTTCGTTCTTGCCGTCCTCAAAGGAGATGTCCTCAGGGACGGTGAAGGTAATGCGAGAGGTGTCCATCTGCTGATACTGCCCTGTTGTGCCCTCAACCTCTTTCCCTGCCACGGTATAACGGGGTTTGAAAGTCGTGGGGTTAAAGACGCCGGAGATCTTGTTGATAGAGCGGTACATGCCGTCGAAGGACAGCGTCACCTTGTCGCCGGGCATGATGGACTCGCCCTTGTTGGAGGCATTCTCCACATTAGCGGTCACTCCGGCGACCTTCACCAGCTGGTAGCTGTACTTGCCGTCCTTATCCGTCATCCGGATGATAACGGTGCCGCCGTAGTTGCTGGCATCCTTATTCATATCCTTGAGAGGAACGGTGTATGTACCCTCCGTATCCGTCAGCGCGGTGAAGTCGGATACGGTGCTCACCATGGTTGCGCCGTCCGTCAAACCGAGGGCGTACTCCACCTTCACTGCGTTCAGCGTGGTAAAGGTCATCTTGGGGGCGGTATCCGTCCTCAGATAATACCATGTGTCGTAGATATAGTCCCAGCCGGGCAGACGGGAGTTGGCTTCAAAGTCACCGTTGAAGGGCACCCGTGCCTCCGCCTTGCCCAGCTCGTCCGCCACGATAAAGAAATTCACGCGGTCGGGGTTGGTGGCAGGGTAGAAACCGCCATGAGTCGCTTTGTTGCTCTTGTCCACGTCGATGGCGTCATAGCGGACGGCAAACACGCTGGTGCCGCCTTTGGCGTTGATATCAGCCCAGTTGTGGCGGCTGTTTCCGCCATCGATCTGCGTACCGGTTATCTCACCGGCCGCATCCTCGGCATAAGAAATCGTAGCGGGGCCGGACAGCTTCGTCCAGACAAAGTCCGGCTCCATCATGATATTACCGGCGTCGCTGTCGATCAGCTCCCACATGCGGTAGGCGCGGATGCGCTCGGTGCCGCTGCCCAGCGCCTTGGCGCCGGAAGCACTGACAAAGACCTGCAGGTCGGCCTCATCGCGCTTGCTCGTCTGTGTGCCCAGTTGGGAAAAGTCATGGCTGAACTTGTTGGTCTGTCCGTTGACAAAGTCAAAGCTATAATCCGTATCCTTCGATACGCTGGACAGCCAGCCGCCCTTGGTCACATACGTACCGGTGGTATCTGTCATGCGCCAGGTATAGTTGCCGTTGCTCTTGGAAACGGCATAAACAGCCGTCTTGGTATTATCCCCGTTATCCTTCCAGTCGACCAGCGTCTTCTGCTGTGCCGTATAGAAGTTGTTGTACTGGAAATAAAGCCCGAAATCTGCCGTCTTCGGCACGGTGACGGTCAGCTTCACAACAGAGTCTATCTTGCCGGATTTGGTGCTTACAGAGTTGCCTGCCGTAAGCGTCTGGTTGATCTGCTGTGAGAAAATGTAGGTTTCCGTATCGGTGGGATTGTAATAGACATTGAACAGGCAGGCATTGCCGCCGGCATAAAACAGCGTGGGATAATAGGCTTTGCCACTTTCCATATAAGGCGTGCCCATCACGGCGTCGCACTGCATGATGGGGCAGCTTACCCGCACCGTAAAGTCCTTCTCGCCGAAGTAGCTCTTGCCGTCAGCCATTCTGGAGGAAGTATAGATCGACAGAAGCCGCAGATAGATCTCCGTACCGCCGGCGGCCGCGCCGTCTACGTTGCTGTCGGCGGGCAGCTTGATCTGCATACCGCCCAGAGGAACGTCGTATGCCTTCGTTTCGGCGTTCCAGCCATAGCCCTCATAGACGTACCAGCCGCCCTTCACCGTGGCCTTCATGCAGTTGTAGCCGCTCTTTGTATCCTCTGCATCGGTCACTGCGATCTCGTCGCCCACCTTGTTGGACTTGCCGTCGCTCTTCCACAGCTTGATGATGGGGAGCTTGTTGCCGTTGGTCTTATAGTTCTGATCCCTTCCGATGTAGAAGTTCACATCGAAATCGAGATTTTCCGCCTTGTCCACATGAAGCGTCAGCGTCCAATAGGTCTTTTCCTCGCCGTTACCGCGGGAGTCACCGCCGAAGTCATCCTTTGCATAGAACCGGTACATATAGGTGCCCGGCTCCGTTTCCGTCAGGGAGATGGTGGTTGCACCAAAGAGCGACGCGCTGAAGCCCAGCTCCTCGCCCCACGTCTGCCCATTGTCGGTGGATCTCTGATAGAAGTAATTCTTCTCGGCGTTCAGCTTGTCATCGGCGTCCTCGAAGATCTTGCCGGTCTGCAGGTCGCGCAGCAGATACGCCGCACCGATGATCGAGTTGTCGGTAACGTCCTTCACGCCCTCCACCAGCTTGGGTGCCTTGTTCAGGTCTGCGCCGCACTTGTCGCACTTTCTGTCCTTATTCTCGTCTGTGTGGACGCACGCGTTGGGATCAAACCGCACCGCCACATCGTCGTAGGCGAAGTAGGCGGGCTGGGAGAAGCCGTAGCCGTTGTCACTGGAGCCGGTGATATTGAACTCCACCTTGGTGACGGCGCCCAGACCGGACAGATCGAACTTCGTCCAGTCCATGATGATGTTCTTCGGGCCATTGCACAGATAGATGGACGCTTCGCCGGTCTTCGCTGCCCCATCGTAGCCGGTGGCTGTCAGCTTGACCCAGTCATCATCGCCGATCTTGGCGGTCAGGTCGTTGCCGTTCAGGTAGCAGTTCAGCGCGTAGCAGACGTTGTTGACATACATGTGGTCGATCACGCGCGCCATGCCATCGCCAAAGGCCAAGGACGGCAGGATCTGGCTGTTAGTATAGCCGGAATTGTCCTTATAACCGTAGTGTACGGCAAAGTTGTTGGAGCCGTTGTGTCCGCCGCCGGTGCGGACATCGCCCTCGGCGCCCGCTTTGTACACGGTCAACTGGTGATTGAAGTCGCCATTGGTAACAAAATCACTGGAAGCATAGTTGGACACGGCATGACCGCCGCCCCAATAGCAGTAATTATCCCAGCTCTTGGGCAGCGTATGCTTCAGCTCGGTGTTCCCGGCATCGTACCAGGTATACGCCTTGCTCTCGTCCGTGGTGCCGCCGCCGTTAGGGTACAGCATGCTGCCCATGTACTGCGGGCTGTCGATCAGGCTCGACCAGTCGCTCTTGCCGGCAAAATTGGTGCCGCCCTTATAGTCGGCATCCTCAAATGTCAGCACCCGCAGCTCATAGCCTGCATTCTGCGTCTCCCCGGTAGAGGGATCGGCAGACTGTGTCCCCTCGGCGAAGGCGGTGATCACGGCGCTGTTGACCAGCGACAGCGTCATCACCAGCGCCATCAGCGCGGAGACGATACGTTTCTTGATGTTCATTTCTCTGTTCTGCATCTCCTTTTTCTTTTTTTGCTTTTCCTTAAAAGTAAAGCCTTACGGCAAAAAGCACATTTCCGTGCTCCTGCCGTAAGGCCGGGGATGCAGTCCACGCATGCGTGGCCGCAGTCATTCCGCTTATCAGCTTCCCGGTACAGGCAGGAGCCTAAGGACATTCCCAAGCGTATCTGACTTATCCGCCGCCCGAAGGCGCGGCATCACAGTGACCGACTCGCGGGGCATCTCACCCCATTCCGCTCCCGGCCTGCCGGCCGGAAGGAACGTCCTTTATTCAATTTTTCTGGGGACATGCAGGCGCTGTTCGGCCACCTGTGCGGCGAGAGTCCGCTGACGGGCGAGCTGCTGACTGCGGCGGATTTCAACGGCGACGGCGCGGTGGATATACTGGACTATCAGGCGCTGTATATGCGGCTGTTGTCCGCCCAGAAAAATTGAATAAAGGACGTTCCTCGCCGGTGCGCAGCGGGCGGCCTCTGTCCCTGCATTGGGGTCAATGCCCAGCAGATAATACGTTCCCGGCTTGTCCAGCACGACGGTGTAGGAGCCGTTTTCGCCGGATGCCGTATACACGCACTCTGAAAATTCATTATAGACCTCTAACGTCAGCTTGTCAATAGGCGTAAAGCTCTCTGTTCCGCCATCTGAGACAGATTTCGTATCATACTTCAGCGTCTGCACCGTCAGGGGCTTCCCTGCCGTCACGGTGTAGCTGTCCTGATCGAAGCAGCAGAACGCGCCGCCGTTATTGTAGAAGCTCCAGTCGGTGAACATGGCCACATCGATGGTATCTCCGTCCGACAGGAGGATATAGTCGCAGGTGGAACCCCATCCGGTGTCCATCAGCGGGAACATGTGATTCCGGTAGTACATGAGGTTTTCATCGTGTCCCCAGAACTCCTTCATGTAGATGCTGGTGCTGCTGCCGGTGAGCTGAAGTGCGCCGAATCTGCTTTCGTAGGCCACATCACTGTTGATATTCATGACCGGCCGATCTGTGCTGTAATCAAGGATCCCGCTGGTTCCCTTGCCGCACTTCTCCGCCGGAAGGCCCATGTAGTAGCGCTCCAGCAGGCAGATGTACAGGTGCAGCAGCGTAGGACGCTCGATCACCGTGTCGCCCACATAACCGCCCTTGCCGTCCTGTGTGGCATAGCGGTAGAGATCCTGCCGGCCGTAGTCCGCCAGATCGAAATACGGCACCTTCACCGGCAGTCCCATCAGCAACGTTCCGTCCTCACCCATCAGGGGCACGCCGTCGGAGGAGACGGTCACATACACCGTCACCTCCCCCGCCGGCGTTTCGTCATAGCCGTACTGCCGGGGGTCACCCTCAGCACCCGGCTCCACGGTGATATGCAGCGTGACCTCCGCCCGCTCCTGTCCGCAGCTGGCAGCCACCACCGGGGCATACTCCCCCGCCGTGCGCGTCGTAAAGAAATACGTGCCCTCGGAGATCGACCTTGTGGACTGGTTTCCGTCGTTGTTCACCACGGAATACGTCAGCGCGTGTCCCTCCCTGTCGGTAAAGACCTCCTCCAGTGGTATTTTGAGCATACCGCCCTGCGTGACGGTATAGCTTTTTTCCGCCGCCGTGATGTGCCCGCCCGCTGTGACCGTCTGCGGCCACAGCATCAGCAGCGCCGCTGCCAGACACAGGAATCTGCGCAGCTTCGATCGGATATGGTGATTTTTCATGCCGCTTCCTCCTCTGCCCTGATGGTCGTGTACAGCGCCTGATAGTCCAGAATGTCCACCGCGCCGTCGCCGTTGACGTCCGCCGCCGCGCGGTAGGCGTCCTCATCGCCGCCCAGCGCGCCCTCCATCACACCGGTGGACAGATAGGTGAACAGATTCTGCATGTCCACGGCGTTCCGCTCGCCGTTTCCGTCCAGATCGCCGGCCATAGACGGCTCCACCGTGATTTTCAGCACCGCCGCCGGGGAATTCACCTTCGTCCCTGCGCCGTCCGCGCCGTCCTGATAGAGACTGTGTGCGAACCGGATCAGGAAGCCCTCCCCATCCGACACCTTCAGCGGCTCCTCATTCCATGCGGCGTAACGTATGGCCGTCCCATTCATCGTCCGCTCCGCCGGTACCGTCCGCGTCAGCCCGTTTTCATAGGTGATGGTGATCTCCATACCGGTGGGGTCGAACACCTCCCCGGCCTTATAAGCAGTCTTGTCCGGCTGCTTGGAAATGGTCAGCGATTCAATGGTGCTGCTCAGGGCCATCAGATGGGCGGAGTCGTTTTTGAAGTACAGGGTGCCGTAGCTGTCCGTGATGGGGGAGCATATAGCATACTGTGCCTGGGCGTCCGCCGGGGTAAACAGCACGTAGGGCGTGGTGTAGGTGGTGGTCACGCCCTTCACCGTGTAGCTCTCCTCCGTGGTCAGCATCGCGCGGGTCTGCCCCGGCGCATCCTTCAGCACCCGCAGCTTGCCCGGCGTGTAGTTGTCGAAGAAATAGACGTACACGGTGCCGTCCTCCGCGCCATAGGCCGTTGTCAGCAGGCCGGAGGTCTGGGGATAGCCCTGCGTGGGCACGGAATAGGCGATCTTCCAGCCGGTCAGATCGATGACCGTGATATTGTGTCCGGAATAGGGCGTGAACTGCCCTGTGCCGGACACGCCGATGTACGCGCGGCCGTTGTACACCACCGGCGTGCAGGTGCTCATAGCCGGATGTGCCGCATCGCCGCCGTTCTCCAGCGCCACCGCCCGCAGGCTGCCATCATCCAGCAGCCAGTCGCCGCCGCTTTTCTCCGGCGCGGCCACCGAGTAGAAATACCCGCCCTTGGACGTGAAATAGAACCGCTCCCCGTCGCGGGCGATGTTGCAGCGGATGTCGCCCCGCAGCCCGGTAATGGAATCCATCACCCGCCCGTCAGCGGGATCGATGCACAGCAGCGCCGAAGTCTCGCTGATGCAGCTGCTGTCGCCATCGTCGGTGCCGATGAGCAGATAATCGCTGCACACATAGGCGCCCGCCCAGTAGAAGCCTCCGGCGGAGGCATACGTCCACGCAGCCAGCTTATCCTCCGTGGTCTGCGCGGGATCCTCGTCCGTTACGCTGAGACACACCAGATTCGCCTGCGCCACCTCGCTGTTCCAGAAGCCGGTGTAGATGTACCCGTCATGGTAGGTGATGGGGCAGTTGGGCTGTCCGCCCAGTCTGTCCCGGTAGATCCACAGGGATTCCAGCGTGGCGGCGTCAAAGGCCTGCACCGCGCCGTTGGACAGTCCCACGAAGATCATTCCCTCGGCGTAGGTAGGCGAGTTGATGGCAAAGCTGGAGCTGTGATCCATCTGCCCCACCGCCACCGTCACGCCGGACAGGGCGTCCACCTTATAGAGCTTGTCGGCGGCGTAGACGATCAGATAGTCGTACCCGCCCTCGGTGATGGTGATGGGACAGCCCACCGCGCCGGAGCTGTACCCGTCGCCCAGCTTGGATGCCCAGCTGAGCACGGCGTTCTCCGCCGTAATGGGCGTTTTGTCCGCCACCACGCCGTTGGAGGTATCACTGCCTCGGAAGGAGCTCCAGTCAGAGGTGATACCCGCTCCATGGCTGCTTTCGGGCGCCTTTTTCATAGAGACGGCTATCTCCCGCTTCTCCGCGTCGGCGGTGAAGCTGCCGGACACGCCTACATAGCCCCTGCATGTGATCACATAGGTGTAGGGCAGCGTGTCCACCAGTGCGAACGTACCGTCACTCTCCGGCCAGATACGCGCCTGCGTCCGGCCGTCGTACACGCATACCAACGCGTCCCGGACAGTATTTCCGCTGCCGTCCGTCACGCGGAACGCGGTAGGCACCGCCTCCTTCTTGTTCAGCGTCAGCTGATAGTTGCGCCGTTGGGCGGCGACTGGCATCTGCTGGCTGACCGGTGTGATCGAGACACTCTCGCTGTCCTTTTGACTGTTCAGCGGAATCTCTACCGACACCGTGTCCGCCTGTACGCCCGTTTCGCTGTCCACGCTCAGCGCGTACCGCTTGCCGTTCACATACAGCTCATAGCTTTTGCTTTGGGGCTTCAGCGTCACGGTGACGCTCTCCGCGCTGCGGGGAACGGTGGCGCTGTACTCCGTTACACTTCGGTCAAAGCCCGTCGCCTCTCCGCTTGCTGTCTTATAGGCGATGGGCACATCTGCACCCTCTGCCGTCAGGGAAAGCCCCGTTTTATCGGTCAGCGTGGGCGTCCTATATATGGTGATGACGTAGTCCTGATAGAAGGTCACGCCCTCTCCATCGCGGGAAGCCCGGATGGTCAGCGTCTGCGTAGCGTCCCCGGTTTTCAGGAAGTTGGTCAGATGCTGCCCCGTAGCCGTTGCCGCCTTGGGTCTGATGGGATTCCCCGTCTCCACGGCGGTGAATGTATAGCCCTCCGCCTTCGCCCAGCAGTACAGGCTGCTGCTGTAATCTGCCAAAGAAAAAGCGTATGCATGCTTCGCATCCGCCGGGACGGCGAGACACACCTGATCGTTGCTCTGTATTTTCGTGCCCTTGGTGGCCAGATACAGGCTGTCCAGCGCGTCAATCGTATCCGGCGTCTGCGCGTCCACAGTCAGTCCCTCCGCCGCGGTAAAGCCTCCTGCGGCGTGATACCACGTCTGCTTGTCCGTCACATAGGTATAGGCCTCACCCGGCACCAGTGCGAACCGGTCGAAGCCGCTTCCCTGCTCCGCTGCGCCGATCTCCGCATGGGCGCTGTTGAACACATGCACCGTCACGTCGCTGTCATGCCGCACCGTCACGTCCACAGCCGCCACCCGCTGTACCGTCAGCGTATACGTCCGGCTCCGTCCGCCGCTGCTGACCGCTACGGCGATCTCCGCGCCCTCCGCGTTCACAGGCATCGTCACGGCTGTGCCGGACGGTGTCTTTTGTCCGTTGACCGTGACCGTGTAACCCGATGCAAAGGCCGTGGGCGTTATGACCAGCTCATCCGCCGTAACGGACAGCTCATACGTCTCCCTCTCCGGCGCAAAGCCGATGCTCTGCGCCACGCCCTGCACCGTCACCTCCAGCGCCGCCAGCGTAGGCGTCCGCACCACGGTCATATCGAACCACTGGTAGGCGGTGTAGCCGCCCCCGGTGTACTGCGCCTCCACCCGCACGGTATTTCCCGCGTCGGAGGCCGTCAGAAGCTCTGCCAGCGATGCAGCCATGCTCTGCCACGGCATACCGGTCTTGACCCGCTCCGCGCCGTGGACGTCGGTGTAATACCCCACCGGCCGCACGGCGGCGGGGCGGAGGG
>OQVZ01001102.1_pt1 | contig 10104 bp, 5 predicted proteins | sample 1691571 | NCBI WGS metagenome assembly OQVZ01 (sample SAMN03418261, study PRJEB22391) | human gut metagenome | biome: human-gut; feature: organic feature; material: feces | host: Homo sapiens | place: Tanzania | collected 2013-01
TTTCGACCTTTCACCCCAAAAATGACATAAAAGTTACATTTTCCGCCCAGTTTCAACCAATTCGTGTCGAAAACTTCGTGGTAATATATGGTTTGACCGGAGGATCGATCGTGCGATTTTTGCTGCGGTGCTGCTCATCCGAAGCTCACTTCGCCGCTTCCATTTATATCAGGGCTGGTATGCGGTCGGTTCTTGTGATATAATGCAATATAAACGATAAAATATGACAGTTATGGATTTCAAAGGGGTTTGGTCGTCGGCGCAGAGCTGCGTATAAATGATAGAACAAGATGGAGTGGATGACATCATGGAAATGCGTGAACAGGAAGAACGTCTGAAAGAAAGAGTATATTCTCATTTTGAAAATGAGCTTGCCGACTCAACCGCGCTCGCCGAACAGTCACATAAATATGTTTTGTCCGGGGCATATGATGATCAGGATCGTTTTATGGCATACAGTCAGGCAAGCAAACACCGGGAGCAGAAAGAGGAGCTGCGCAAAGCATATTTAGCGGTATACTCCTCGCCTTATTTCGCTCACATGGGTCTTCGTAACGAGGACGGTGCGGTCGAGCATATGCTGCTGTCTGACTGCGCCGACCTCGATCAGGTTATCTGTGTCGGTGCGGATGCATATCTGGTTCCGTTTAAGCAGAGCAAAGACAGACCAATGCTTACGACGCTCTTTCACGAGTATCAGAATTGCAAGGCGGAGACATTTTCCGTTCGTCATGATATCGGACCGGACAGGGAGCCGTTTGAAGAGGAACTGACCGTGACCCTGATTCGCAATGTGGAGATAGACAGGCGTCAAATTCTCGGCATTACGCAGCTGATTCCTCGCGTTGCTTCTGACGAAACATTTGAGCTGCCTGCCGCGGATGAGGTGTTGGCGCGCAGACTTGAAGAAAATCGCTCCGATGCAAAGCTCCGCAATATAATAGCGACGCTTCAGAGAGAGCAGTTTGATATTATACGATACGATCTTAACAGAAGCTTCGTTGTACAAGGATGCGCCGGATCCGGCAAAACACAATGTCTTATTCATCGCCTGTTCTTCCTTCGCGACAGCGTCGGAGAAATCGGCTGGGACAAGGTGCTGCTCATTACGCCCTCTCAGCTGTTTCGCAATTACTCAATGGAGCTGATGCGCCGATATCATCTCGCCGGCATCAGCAATTGCTCGCTGTCGCAATTCTATGTCTCTCTGCTGCAGGCATACGACCACAGATTCAAAAACCGTCAGTATGAATTTGAACTGACCGAAGAGTATTTGCCGGATGAATACCTGAGCCGGGTGTATTCTGAAGAGAATATTGAGATCATAAAAGCAGAAATCAGCAACGCTATTTCAGGGTATGTGCGGGAAAGCTGCTCTTTACTGGAGACAGATTATCCCTCCGAGCCGATAAACGCTGCCGCTATCAGCATCTTGGCGGCTCAAATCGACGAAAGAATAGCAGCTTTTGATAAGAACGCGGAGCTATATGAAAATAATCCGGATTACAAAGCAAATCTTGACCGACTGGATGCGCTTGACAAGGAAAAAGCTTCTCTGCAAAAACGACTCGCATCCATAGAAAGCACCGCCGAAGATATTGCCGAAAGAAAAGCTGACTTTCAAAAATTTGAATTTGAGCTGCATAAGGCCAAAGAAGAACTTGATGAGTGGAGGAAGATATCACGCAGCGAATCGGAAAGACGACAGCAGAGCCTTCGCCGCTTCGTGCAGGAATTTGGCTCCGTGCGCAATCCGTCTGTCGGACTTCAGCTGCAGTACGGAAGAGAACTTGCCTCCGCTTTGAGCGTATGTGAGCCGTTGGGACTGAAATATAAACTGGATCGTGAAAACGAAGAATTTCTGCAGCAAATATATGAGCTTGCAAGAAGCGAGTATCTTGAGTTTTTGAACGGTAAGGACGAAAAGGCATGGCTTCATCGTTTGAAGGATCGGGAACGCAACAACAAAAGACAGCTTGAGAACGTTCTTGAGCAATTGCGGGAGAACTCGGAAGAAGCGGATTCCGTTAGCGCTTGGCTTCGGGAATATTCTCAGAAGGGAAGCCGCATTGAGACGCAGAGGACTACCTATCGTGCCGCTTTGGAGCGATCGCGTTATTTCCTTGGCCGTATTGAAAGCAGCGTTTTCGAAAAGGAAGTCTGGTCGGCTTTGGCGCCGTTAAAGACCGCCTGCGGAATTGCTGCGGTTAAGACGGAGCGGATGAGCAACGGGCATGAACGCCAAACGCGCGTTCTGTATAAGTCGGATCTTTTGTTCTATTTAATGATATACGAAAGCTTACACGGCACAAACGGAATTCCCGATTATCGCTTTATATGTGTTGATGAGGGGCAAGACCTTCATGCGGCGGATTATCGGATGATCCGCAAGCTTTATCCGAAGGCCGAGCTAAACGTATTCGGCGACACATCTCAAGTTTTGCATCAAGCGTGCGGGATCTCGGATTGGGCGGCGGAGACAGGGATCCCCAAAGTTTTCAAGCTGAATAACAATTACAGAAACGCGCCGGAAATTGTTGCCTATTGCAACAGCGAAACAGGAAGCGATATGACATTCTTCGGCAGCCTGCGGTCGGATAACGCGCCGAGGGTCTTGCGCAGCGTAGCGGAGATAAGAAGCGAGATAGCGTCAAGAGAGCCTGCAATTATTGTGAAAAGCAGCGAAGAATACAAAGCTCTGTGTGTCGCTGCCGGGCTTACTCCGGATTCAATAGAGTATTTGGATATGAATTCAGACAGCGAAACCTCGGGCAAGCTTCACTGCTATTCCATTTATGCCGCAAAGGGTTTGGAGTTCAAAAATGTTTTGGTGTATACCGCAAACATGAGCAAAAACCAAAAAATCGTTGCTTTTACCCGTGCGTTGGAGAGACTATGCATTTGTAACTAAAGGGAGAACGAAAAGCTATGAATCATAACGATTTGGCAAAGTTCAGAGAGCAGTTGGACGATATTCGCCTCAAATTAAGCGGACTTAGGGAGCAGGCCATAAAGCTGACCGAGCTTGCGGACGATGAGTGCCTTATTCCTGAAGAAGTTTCCGGCAAGCTGATAGATGCCCTCAAGGACTATCGTGAGAAGTCTGCACTTCTTCAGAAGACCGGAAAAGAAATCTCGATTTCTTTGAGCGACAGCTTGGCGGAAATTGAGGAGGAGTTAAAAACAGCAGAAGAGAAGGAAAAAAACGCTGCCGAGCTCAGCCTGCTGCTTGACTACTTCCGACTGACAAGCGAGGCGGAGGATGTTAAGCAAGAGCTCGAGGAATCAAAGAGAAAGCTGCACGAACGCCTCTGCATCAATGCCGATGCTGCCGGCGCCGAGTATCATCCGTACAAGCTCACGGTCAAAAAAGTGCGCGAATCCGACAGCGAAATTTCAAAAGGTGAGTTTCTCGAGATTATGGAGGAAATCGGATATGACCTGGCACGGGCACTTATTAAAAGTGCCGACAATTTCCGCTTTGACAGCAGCATTGATATCGCAGAGTTTACCGAAGGAATAGACCTCGGCGGAGCAAATCATGATGCGTCCGGAAGCGAAGCGGAAAAAGCCGCCGAGTCAATATCGGACGATGAGGTCACCCGCCCGCGTTGGGAACATTTTGACGGATATGTCGGAGATATAAAGGTTCGTTTTTCGGACGCTTCTTCAGGTACACTCGGAGCCAGCAAGTTTATAAACTCCGTGAAGAGCAAGCCGGCCATTCTTCTTGCCTTTGATATTATTGCCCATCAGAAGCTCGTTGATATCAGACCCGCCGACGGCGGAAGGTCTTATTTTGAAATGATTCCGGAGGACACGGTAAATTACCTGATAAAGCATGACTATCTCATGCCCGTCGAAGTGATCGCGGGCGAAGCGGCTCGTTCCTGCCTTATGCTCACGACCAAGGGTTGGGCAATATATAAAAAAGCGGAAATTGCAAAGTTCCTCAAAACCTCAAAAAACGGCACATTTATTCCGGAGTTTATTCGCATGACGACGGATGGGTACACTGCCAAAAACGTTTTGAAAATGCTTTGCATCCGTGATTATTTTGCCTGCCGCTCAAAAGCGGCTGGCGCGATATATGTTCTGTTCCCGGAAACGGATTCTCTTCCCGTTTATGCTTATTCCGCAAGGGAAGAGGACAATATGTACCCCGCCATATTGCCGGCTGTTTTTGAAAAGGGCTGTGAGAAAGAGGACCTTAAAAAGTTCTCCGAGCTGATCAATGCTTGGGACGACCCGCGCGAGATCCATGTTATTGCCGAGAGTGTGTCGGATATAGAGGTTTTGTCCGGAGAGCTGCAAGCCGAAGTCGGTGAGGAAAAGCGGGAGGGCGTATTTTTCTGCGCAAGCAGCGATCCGGATACGCTATATGATTGGGACGGAAATGTCGTTGCTCCGAAAAGCTCAAAAGAAGCCGGAGACGCTTCCGGAGACATCGAGTAGCCCAAAAAAAGTCCGAGGAGGAAGCGCCCGGCGAGCAGTGTGCTGCCGAAGCTGCGAAGGGCGCGGCATCCGCGGCAGAAATCAGCACACAGCACACCGAAAAAGATCCCGCCTCGCTTGCTTCAGATCTGCTGTACCAAGCTGATTGAAGCGATGTGGCACGATTACGCCGGATACAACGAAGCAGACACACCGCCGTATTTGATCCGCGAGGAGCACATCAAGAAGGTTTTGGCGTTATAGTTCCCTGATAGTTCTTGGTATGGTATAATTTATTTGACTAACTCGAAATGATAATTACAGTTATAGTTCCCTGATAGTTCTTGGTATGGTATAATCATCTTGCAAAGCATGACCCCGCAGCACTTGTTATAGTTCCCTGATAGTTCTTGGTATGGTATAATAATTTTTTTATAAAGGAGAACAAAACCATGGTTATAGTTCCCTGATAGTTCTTGGTATGGTATAATTTGTGCAGCTTGTATGTGCCGTCCTTTTTGGTTATAGTTCCCTGATAGTTCTTGGTATGGTATAATACCACCAGAGCCAGTAGCACCAGTATCCGTGTTATAGTTCCCTGATAGTTCTTGGTATGGTATAATTGTAATCCGTACAGGTTTCATCAACCCCAAGTTATAGTTCCCTGATAGTTCTTGGTATGGTATAATGAGTGGGCGGCGGGCATAAGCACCGAGCAGGTTATAGTTCCCTGATAGTTCTTGGTATGGTATAATAGGCTATCGAAAAAGTACCGCTTTATCAACTGATAAGGCGGTGCTTTTTTCTAAAAAATCGACAGCTGCTCGCACTGAAAGGCGTCGTCTGCCTCGGTTAATTTGCCGAGAAGGATATCGATCGCCTCAAACTGCTTTTCCGTTATGACCAAAAGGCGTATTGAGCCGTTTTCGGGCAAATTCAGCTTTATTCTTGCGCGGTGCTTTGCAACTGCGTCCATACCGTTGCAAACGCGGGCATAGACGGAGTACTGGATCATATGGTATCCGTCGTTAAGCAAAAAATTCCTGAAACGGGTGGCAGCGCGCCGCTCGTTTTTGCTTTTGACCGGCAGGTCAAAAAAGACAAGTATCCTCATAAACTTATTCATATTTATGCTGCCCAAGCTCAATGACCTCGGGCAGGCGCAGCACGGCCTTGCCGTCGAAAAGCGAGCGGGAAAGGCTGCGGACAAGGCGCTCTATCGCATACGAGGTACTGTGATGCTGCCCTCCGGAGACGATGTCGAGGTTCAGACTGTTAAACAGCTGCCGCTTTAGCTGAGGCGTGAGCTCAAGGTCGTCCTCGGTTATAAGATAGTATGTCAAGAGGTCGATGAGCGGGCGAAACGGCTCCATAATGTCATCGGCAAGGTTAAAACCGTTGAGCGTGCTTTTGTGATGCAGACCGAGGGCGGGGACAAAGCCGTAAACGGCAAGGCATCGGGCGGCGCAGCCTCTTATTATCGCGTAGCCGTAGTTTAAGGCCGAGTTAACGACGCTCTCGCTTCCTCTTGAAAAGCCCTCGTCAAACAATGCGGGGAAATATCTTTGAGCAGCAAGAGCTTCAACGTTGTCCGGGTCGCCCGATTTAACGGTTTCGGACATTCGCATTAGCGCGTCCGCCGCCCTGTCCTTTCCGCAAAGACGCAGCACGGCCGACTGATTTGCAATCTTTGAAATTACTATCTGCTGCCAAAGCCGCTTTTTCAGAGGCTCCGTCGCCTCAAGCTGAGCTTTAAGAACGCCGAGCGCTCTGCTGTGCTGCGAAAACGGCTCAAGCACGGCGCATGGCAGGTGCTTTTCATCGCATATAAAAACGGCGCAGCCGCTTTGCCCGAGATAGGACAAAGCGGCTGCGGTGATGTCGGATGCTCTGCTTTCGATAAGAAGCGCAGAAATATCCTCGACGGCTACGCTGTGCGTGCTGTCGGTTTTGATTATAAGCTGCTTATTTTTCAAAGAGATCTGAGCGGGGCTTTCGATGATGATATTCCGGAATGCCATAATCAGCTCCTTTTCATGTTAAACGGCTGCCTTACTTCCTTTTTGACCTTGTGATATTCGCCAAGCACATCCACGGTGTATTTTTCAAGCTTTTCGAGCGTCATTACGCCGATACCTCTTGCCTCATAGCTGTGATCGTGAGTGATGCACGTTACGGCGCCTGTCGAAATATCAGTGCCCTTATAATACAGCATGAATGATTTTCCCACTACTGTGGGCGGCAGAGAACTGCCCTTTTGGCACACGCTGAGCTTTATGCCCTTTTTGTGAGTTGCGCAGATCAGGTCGTTGGGATACAGGGAGAAGATGAAATCATCATCGGAGACCTCACGCCACTCCGAATACGGCTTGTGAGCGGCGACCGCTCTGTTCGGAAGCTCCGGCTTCAGCGTATCGGCAACGTAGATCGGCACGAGCAGGTATTTTCCGCCCGCAAGGAACACGTCAACTCTGACCATGGAATCATTGCCGGCAACTCCTTTTCCGCCGTGAACAGGCACGCCGAGCGTTGCAGACTCGCATATCTTGACCTTCTTTACGACGGGACCGGGCGTGCCGTCGCTTTTCGGCTTGCGGAATCCGTCGGCGAAGGCGGCTTTCGCGTCCGCGCCGCACTCGATCAGCCTTTGCCGCAGCGCATTGTACAGCAGCCGGTCGCTGTCGGGATCGTAGTAGCCGTCGATCTCGCCGTTTTTGAGCTTGAGCTCCGTAAGCGGTTTTTTGATGATCAAAAGACCGTTTTTGAGCTCTCTCGGACTCTTGACCGTGTCCAAATGCGCGGCTCCCGTGACCTTTCGCTCCGGCATTCTCGAAACGAAAACAGGCTCGGGCAGAGGCAGTCCGCTTTCGGCGTAAAACGGAAGGCGCAGATCGTTTATCACCCTCGCAGGGTCGTTTGCGAGCCTTGCCTCAAGCTCCTTTCTGAAATCATGCCACGGATACGGGAAGGTGCGGAGCACCTCGCCGGTGCCGCTGTCAACGGCTATGCTGCCGGAGGACGTATGCATATACTCACATTCGCGGAATCGGGCATAGCGCGACACCTGCTGTATCATCGCGTCGGTCGTGCAGGCGATAACTACCGCATCGACAGCGTGATGAAGATCGCCGTCTTCCCTGATCTTCGTTATGCCCCATCTTTTGCGCATATAAGAGGTTATGACGCCGTTTACCGCGGTGACCTTCTTCTTTCGCCCGCACCGGGACTCGGTAAACTCCAGATTATCGGCTATATAATTAAGCAGGAAGCGGGACATTGTCTTAGTGTCCTGAAGGTTTCTCTCCTTAAAGCCTGCCGCCTCCGCCTCCGTCAGAGTCTCCTTCAGCAGCAGCTTGCGCTTGCGAGGATCCTTGACGTTGTTGTTGACCCAGACGATGAAGTCGTCTCTGCGCTGTCCCGTCAAATACTGAAGCGGCAACCTGTTGCCCTTGTTTCGGTTTTCCTCGGTGAGCACAAGGACCTTGTTCTTGCGGCTGTCGTCAAAGCTTATGCTGTACGGAACGATATGATCGACCTCGGCGTAGTTTGGTGCAAACAGCTTTTCAAGCGAAAGCTGCCTGAGCGAGTACATACACACTCCGCCCTGCTCCTCGTACAGACGGAGTTTGACCAGGTCGAGCCCCGTCGGGTCTCTCTTGCCGTACTCGGTTTTTATACGCTCGAGCAAGCGTTCGTTTTTTGCTCTGTTTTCGTCGTTTTCGCGTTTGAGCTTATTGCGCTCGGAAAAATCGTTTGCCATTTCCCGCGCCAGCTCAATGTTTATAAACATCGGGCTGCAGCCCTGCTTGCGGATAATTGCGTTCAAGACCTTTACGGTCTGCGAGATAGCCCTGCGGACAACGGGGCTTGTTATATCGGCGTAGTCGTCCTCGGTGGGGTGAAGATACATTGCTCTCTCGTCCGCGTTGTGGGCTCTGAAATCTATTCCCGCGGCTGCGCAGGCCTCGTTATAGTTCATTCCGCGCTCAAGGAAGGGGATGAGCATATCGCAGGCCTTGACCGAGATGCGACCGAACCCGGAAAAGCTGCCGATGGAATCTGCGGCGGCGATGTCAAGCTCGTCAAGCCCGGAGGCCTCGAGATAGGCCCTTATCTTATCCGAGGTCTTGTACAGCGAGAGCGCCGTTCCTATCGCGTTGCGCTGCTCACGCGGCATCATCGCAAAGCGCCCCTTGGAAATTCTGTCGATCTCGGTGCGCATTTGATGGTAGGCCCTCATGAGACCGAGCTTTTCCTTCTTTTCCGTTTGCTCGATCGTTGAATCGTTAGGGTAGCGGATGTTGAAAAGCTCGTTGTCGCTCAGCCCGAGTTCCTTGCGGAGCTTTGCGTAGGACACGTCCTTTGCCGTATGCGCAAGCTCGATCGCCCTGCTGCGCTGCTCATCGGTCAGCTTGCTCACCTCGCCGCCGCGGACGATCCGAATGTGATTGACCTTCTCCAGCAAAGAGAAATACTCGAAGGAATAGGTCGCCCTTGCCGCTCTCGGTTCGTCGGGGAAGAATGTGCACCGTCCGACCATGCGCTCGATTTGGCTGCCGCCGTATGGGCTGTTGCCGCCCGGCCCCTCGTCAAATGAACGCTGACCGAGAAGAATGTCAAGATAGCGGCTTTCCAGCTCCTCGCTCGCCGCTGTCGAGCCGAGATCGCGCTGCGCCGAGAATATTGCTCTGACTTCATCGGCGACCATCTCCCGCTTCACCGTGGTGATGTATTCCCCGCCCTTATTGCGCTTGTGATCCTTAAACGCCTCGTCGCGGAAGAACATTTCGCCGACAGTTCGGTAACCGTGCTTTTGCATGCGGGCAATGTTCTCGTTGACTGCCTCAAGCAGCAGCCCGTCCTCTTTTGACGCGCCGCCTTTGCGGTTTGACCTAAAGCCTCGCCGCTGTGATATGTGCAGGAGGATTCTTGCGAGCTCTGCTCCGCCGAGCTGCTCGTCAAGCGCTCTTGTGCGCAAAGCGTAGATATCCTCAAGCTGCCCGTCAAAAAGCGAGGTCAGCTCGCTTGGAGTGACGACTCCGCTTGATACCAGCAGGCTTCTGATGCGCTCGTTTCTGTGGCGATGTCTGCGCAGCCGCCGTCTTGCGCTGCGCGCGGCTCTTCGCGGCGCGGCGAGAGATTCGCCGGTTTTGGGCTGCTCGGCTGCGGTAAATATCCTTGAGCCCATTCCGATTATTCCGCAGGGTCTTTCGTCGCCGTCAAGAGCTAACGCAGCCCAGCCGACCGAGGTTATGCCTATGTCAAGTCCGATTGCATATGGGAGCATGGGTAGACCTCCTTTTGCTTATGCTGCCATATTACACCATTCGGCACAAAATTGCAATAAAGAGATAACGCCCCGCATAAAGCGAGGCGTTAGAGCTCTTCGGTTTACTACCTTATTATAGTAACCTAAATAGTTCTTGGTATGGTATAAGAACTGTATATATATTACATCACGGCGCCGCAAATTGCAACAGTTTTCTTAAAAGCATGGACTGCGGCGGCTTTTTGGCATATAAAGCGTGCCGTTGTTTCGCAAAATGCCTGTTGCTCTGCCCGTGCTTGTTGGCATATTTCCATATATTGCAACAAAGTTTTCGACACGAATTGGCTGAAACTGGGCGGAAAATGTAACTTTTATGTCATTTTTGGGGTGAAAGGTCGAAA
>OQVZ01001103.1_pt1 | contig 10103 bp, 9 predicted proteins | sample 1691571 | NCBI WGS metagenome assembly OQVZ01 (sample SAMN03418261, study PRJEB22391) | human gut metagenome | biome: human-gut; feature: organic feature; material: feces | host: Homo sapiens | place: Tanzania | collected 2013-01
CGTTTATCCACGGACTCGGCTGGTGAGTCTGCTTCAGTCCGCGAATCTTGGTCGCGGTGTATTGATAAGTCCATCCGTCTCCGTTCTTGCCTGTCTGAGGCGTCCAGAAGTTCATTCCCCACGGCATGGCCACTGCAGGGTAGGTATTTCCGGTGGAAAGTTCATAAGTGGACTCGGTCCCGACCAGTGTGCTTACCAGGTCCGCCGGAGATTCCACAAAGTCAATGTCATTTTTGCAGCAAGCTGAGAGTGCTGCCGCCAAGACCATGACGGTCAATGTCTTTTTCAATATTGATATGCTCATTAGTGTTATGTTTTGCGCTGTTTTGGAGGGCAACGGTAGTGTCGTATTGCCCTTGAAGAATATGCACATATAATATAGACACATCAGGACGCCTGTCTGACCACCCTTTCGGGCAAAAACCGTGTCAATGACCGAATTCTGGTCCAACTGGCTTGCCTGCCGATGCCATGCTGAACTCGCATCCGCAGTAGAGCTGGTTGTAGAAACCGTGTTCGCGGATGATTTCATTACGGCGTTCCTGCAGGCCGCCCTTGCGCCAGTTCATCGCCCACCAGGTCACGGACGGAAACAGTCCGCATGCATAGGACCCGGCAGCATTGACCTGATCAAGGTTTTTCCAGCGGGACGAGGCGAGCGTCGTGGCCAGAACATCGAAGCCGTGTTCCTGTGCATAACGGGCGGCACGTTCAAGCCGGAACTTGAAACATTCAGTACATCTGGCGCCCTTCTCCGGCTCATGCTCAAGACCCCGTGCAATGCAGCGCCACTCGTCATGGGCATAGCTATCATTGACTATCTCCAGACCGGTCTCGGCGGCATATCTGATGCACTCGTTTTTGCGATGGTCGTATTCGTCAAGCGGGAAAATATTGGAATTGCTGTAAAAAATTACAGGTCTAATGCCTTGATTTACAAGACATTCAATGATGGCAGACGAGCATGGCGCGCAGCAGGCATGGAGGAGCAGGCGCTCCCCCTGCATTGACAATTCCAGCGGTTTTCCGCGTTTATGACTATTCTTCAGCATGGTGCAAATTTAACCATATTTAGGGATTGTTGAAAACATTTGGCGGCAGTACCTTTGCAACGTTGGATTGAGATAAAGTCCGAAAGGACTCGGATTGACAAGAGTCGCCACAGACGTCCCATAAGGGGCTCAGGTGAGATTCTAAGCCATATAGTTAAAGTGAATCCTTTTTGATTGTTGTTAAAAAGCGGTCTCCTGTGAAGGACAGCCGCTTTTTTGTGCAGTCGGTGAACAGAAATCCGTACATATAACTATCTTTGCGACAATGAAATGAAATAATGGACAATATGAAAGATATACATACAGGCAAGTTATTCTCGACAGGGATGAAGATGGCAGAAGTGCCGGACGCGGAACCAAGGCTTCTGGGCGTGATGAGACGTCTGGGAATAAGATTCGGCTTCGGAGAGAAGACAGTCGAAGAAGTATGTGCCGAAAATGGTGTCAATCCGCATACGCTGCTGCTTATCAGCAAGATATATGTCAATGACAAATATGTTCCTTCGAAAGAAGAGCTGTCAAGAAGCAGCATAAGGGACATTGTCATGTACCTCCACAATTCACATGATTTCTATGTAGGAGTAGCATTGGACGCGCTGGAGAGATACATAAAGAAGATGACAGGCACGCTGGACGAAAAGCACAGCAGAATCATCACGAAGTTCTACTCGGGGTACAAAGACGAAATCCTGAAGCATTTCGAATACGAGGAGTCTGTGGTATTCCCTTACATCCGGATGCTGGACGAAGGCAAATTGCCTGATAACTATAGCATTGACCTTTACGAAGAGAACAATACGGATGTGGATGAAAAGTTGAACGACCTGAAAAGCATTGTCATGAAATACATGCCTGAGACGTGCGACGACAACCTGATCCAGAACGTTCTCTCCGGCCTCTACACCTTGGAAAACGACCTCTCGAAGCATACTTATATAGAAGACGAACTGCTGGTGCCGATGGCTGAAAGCCGCGAGAAATTCTTAAGAAAACAAATGGAATCAGCTAAGGCTGAACAATAAAAATGCGCGAACCTATAAGGAAAATATTGATTATTGAGCCGTCAGTCCTGATTTCGGAAGGACTGAGACATGTCATTGACAATTTCGCGGGATATGACGTATGCGGCATCATCCGGAACCAGGAAGGCGACATCGAGGCAAGAATCGACGATTTCAATGCTGACCTGGTGATTGCCGACCCGTCAGTTTTCGACAACAGGGACAGGGCCGGAGCGCACGACATGATAAAAGGAATTGCCAATGCCCCTGTAATGGCATTGATATCGACCGCCGCGGATGCGGCCTACGCCTCGACCTACGACGGAACCATCTATTTGTCAGACACTTCCGATGACATTGAACAAAAAATTGCGGCTGTCATGAAAGCTGCGCCTGCGGACCAGAAGGGCGACGGAGAAGAGCTTTCGTCCAGGGAGAAGGAGATTCTTGTATGCGTGGCGAAGGGAATGCTGAACAAGGAAATCGCGGACCATTTCAACATTTCGATATACACGGTCATAACGCACAGAAAGAACATTACACGAAAAACAGGCATAAAGACAGTGGCAGGTCTTACGGTGTATGCCCTGCTGAACAACCTGATAGACATGAACGCCATGGAATAAGTAACATGAAAAAAATAAGTTGCCTCAGATTAAGAGAAGATTTTCGAGGATAGATCTGTTTTCGAAGAAGGAGTGTACTGGACGTACACGACTGATGAGAAAAAAGATATAGACCGAAAAGATTCCTTAAGATGATGCAGGTTATTTTTTGAAGGTTACTAAGTTTCCTGAGGCAGAACAACGGAGAAACACAATCAAAATGGACTTTAACGGAATAATAACGGGTGCGGCGACATTTCTGATAATAGGAATGTGCCACCCGCTTGTAATAAAATCTGAATACTACCTGGGAAAGAAATCCTGGTGGGCATTCCTCGTCATCGGAATCATTCTCGGTGCCGTCTCCATAGCATTGACAAACAGGACGTTGTCAACGATATTCGGAGCCGGTGCATTCTCATTTTTCTGGGGTATCGGTGAGGTCATCGAACAGGAGAAGAGGGTTCTGAAGGGCTGGTTCCCCGAGAATCCGAAAAGACATGAATATTACGAAAACCTGCGCAAGAAACAGGGGACAAGATCAAATGAACGATAAATTTTGGCAGTATGAAATTATCTGATTTGAATACCGGTGAGCAGGGCGTAATCGTCAAGGTCAACGGACATGGAAGTTTCAGGAAGAGACTGATAGAAATGGGATTCATAGCCGGCAAGAAAGTCACTGTCGTGCTGAATGCCCCATTGAAGGACCCTATTGAGTATGAAATACTTGGATATAAACTTTCACTGCGCAGGAGTGAGGCGGAACAGATAGAAGTCATCGGCGAAAGCGAGGCCAAGGAGGTCATGAAGAAGGACCACAGTTTCGACACGATTTATGCTGACGACTCCGATGAGGAATGGTCGCTGAACAATCTGATGAAGAAGCTCGCGGAAGAGAGGAAGCATGTGATCCGTGTAGCATTGGTAGGAAATCCGAACTGCGGAAAGACTTCCCTCTTCAACATTGCCTCGGGTTCGCACGAGCATGTCGGAAACTACAGCGGAGTGACGGTGGACGCCAAGGAAGGCCGTTTCGAATACAAGGGATACAAGTTCGTGCTGGTGGACCTGCCGGGAACCTACTCGCTTTCGGCTTACAGCCCGGAGGAACTGTACGTCCGCAAGAACCTGATTGACAATGTCCCTGATGTTGTCATCAATGTCGTGGACGCGTCCAATATCGAGAGGAACCTGTACCTTACCGCCCAAGTCATTGACATGAACCTCAGGGTCGTGATGGCCCTGAACATGTACGATGAGCTCAAGGACAAGGGCGACGAACTGGACATAAAACAGCTCGGATATCTTCTCGGTATGCCGGTCTGCCCTACCGTGAGCCGCGACGGCACAGGTATCCCTGAACTGTTCGACACGGTCATAAAGATTTATACGCAGAGCGACCCTAAACTCGCAAGACATATCCATATCAACCACGGGGCCGAGCTGGAAAAAAGCATTGACAGAATCAAGCTTCTGCTCCAGAAGAACCAGTCCCTGAGAGACAAGTATTCGACCAGATATCTGGCTATCAAATACTTGGAAGACGACAAGGACATTGAAAAAATCATTGACACACTCCCGAACAGGGACGAAATCATTTCCGCTCGCGTCATCGAAGAGCAGCGGATCTTGGACCTGCTCCACACGAATACCGAGTCCGCGATAGTAGATGCGAAATACGCGTTCATCCAGGGCGCGCTGGCAGAGACTTACAGGCCGCATCAGGACGCAACGCCGAGAAAGACCATCACGGACAAGATAGACGCTGTCGTAACGAACAAGTGGATGGCGTTCCCGATTTTCATCGCGGTTCTCTATCTGATTTTCCAGACGACGTTTGCCGTGGGCGACTACCCTATGCAGTGGATTGACTGGTTCGTCGGAAAATTCGGCGATTTCGTGGCCACATTCATGGCGGACGGCTGGCTGAAAGACCTGGTAGTGGACGGCATCATCTCAGGTGTCGGAAGCGTGCTCGTCTTCCTGCCTAACATATTGATACTCTACTTCTTCATATCACTGATGGAAGACTCGGGATACATGTCTAGGGCCGCATTCATCGTGGACAAGCTCATGCACAAGATCGGTCTGCACGGCAAATCCTTCATACCTATGGTCATGGGATTCGGCTGCAATGTCCCTGCAATCATGGCGACACGTGCCATCGAAAGCCGCAAGAGCAGAATGATAACCATCGCCATCATCCCGTTCATGTCATGTGCCGGACGACTGCCGATATTCGTTCTCCTCGCCGGGGCCTTCTTCCCGCACAACGCAGCACTGGTCCTTTTGGGAATCTACCTGCTGGGAATCGTACTGGCAATCCTCTCCGCCATTGTCCTGAGCAAGTTCGTGAAGGATGACGACCTGCCTTTCGTGATGGAGCTGCCGCCATACAGGATTCCGACCGCGAAAGCCATCTGGCGCCACACCTGGGAGAAGGGCCAGCAGTATCTCCAGAAGATGGCGACCACGATTCTCATCTGCTCAGTCATCATCTGGTTCCTCGGCTATTTCCCTAAGAACAAGGAACTTATGGCTGCGCAGGAGGAGTATGCAACACTCGCCCAGACGCCTGCCGGAAGGCTTGAGATCAATGCCGACAAGGTCGAGGTCAATGCTGCTACGGCGACAAAGGAGGATCTCGCAACCCGCATCGATTCCCTGTATGCCTATCAGCAGGAGAATTCATATATCGGACAGCTCGGACGAATGGTTTCACCGGCGCTGGACCCTCTTGGATTCAACTGGAAAATGGACGTGGGCCTGCTTACCGGAATCGCCGCGAAGGAGCTGGTTGTCAGCACATTGGGCGTAATGTATTCCGAAGGGGCCAAGGTATCGGAGGGACATGACATGAGCGAAGACACCCAGCTCCAGAGTGCTCTTGTCAATGACGTGACACCTGCTGCCGCATTATCATTCATGGTCTTCATCCTGCTCTATTTCCCATGCGTGGCTACTTTCGTTGCCATAAAGAATGAAACCGGGAAATGGCGCTGGGCAGTGGCCTGCTGCGCATATACGATGGTCGTTGCATGGATTATGTCGTTCATAGTATATAGGCTGGCATTGATATTCCTGTAGCCGCGGACGCACAAAATTTCGAAATAAACTCTTTTATATATAATTTTGCAGTCGCAAATGCCCGGATCAATGTTTTTGGGCAGGAATGCTGTAACGGATGAGTCTATACTCCTATTTCAGAATAAGCAAGCCTTCAGCGGCAAAAGTGCCTGCGGAGCAGATTGAAAGTACATATAAATCGCTCAGGAACAGAACGTTCTGGGGTGCTACCGTAGCATATAGTCTATACTACGTGTGCCGGATGACATTGAGCGTAGTCAAACAGCCACTTATCGACGGAGGTGTCCTCACTGCAGGTCAATTGGGACTTATCGGTTCGGCACTGCTTTTCGTCTATGCCCTGGGCAAGTTCACCAACGGCTTCATAGCAGATTATTGCAACATCCGCAAGTTCATGGCCATAGGACTTTTCGTGTCCGCTGCCGTGAATCTGGTGATGGGATTTCTGGGAGTCATAGGGACATTGACAGGACTGGCTACTACATTGATATTCATCTCCTTCTTCGTCCTGTGGGGTGTGAACGGATGGGTGCAGTCGATGGGTGCGCCTCCGGGCATCATCAATCTTTCGAGGTGGTTTCCGATGTCCAAACGAGGGACTTACTACAGTATTTTCAGCGCGAGCCCGTATTTCGGCAAGTTCCTGACATTCATATTGACAGGCGTCGTTGTGGGCGCTCTCGGCTGGGAATGGGGCTTCATTTTCGCGGCTGCGGCCGGTGTCGCCGGGGGAATCATCGTCCTGTATTTCGTGTCGGATACGCCTGAAAGCAAGGGACTTCCGTCCGTTCAGGAGTTGTCGGGTGAGCAGCCTAAGAAGGTGGATTCAATGCCGACCAGGGAACTGCAGAAGATTGTCTTCAAGCATCCCGGCATCTGGATTATCGCTCTGTCCAGTGCATTCGTCTATATAACTCAGTATGCGATAAGCGGTTGGGGTGTGCTGTTCCTGCAGAAAGCCAGAGGGTTCTCTCTTCCGGCCGCCACACAGATTATCGCGTTTTCCGAGGCATTCGGAGTGGCCGGTACCGTGTTCGCGGGATGGCTTTCCGACACGGTGTTCAAGGGGAACAGAGTGAAACCTGTTGTCCTGTCCGGAATTCTTTGTCTCATATCTCTGACATTGTTCCTGTTCACCCGCGGCGGCTACATGCTGAACATTGTATATGTTTCATTCTTCAGCCTGTTCATCGGGGTGCTGTACTGTGTCGTAGCCGGTCTCATGGCTGTGGATATCGTTCCGCGAAAGGCTACCGGTGCTGCACTGGGTATCGTGGGCATTTCGAGCTATGTGGCTGCTGCAGTGCAAGATATCGTGAGCGGCTACCTAATCCAGGGCGCTTCGGCGATTTCCGCTTCAGCACCGTCTTCGGATGTCTATAATTTCAATCCCGCCGCCATTTTCTGGCTGTCCGCATGTCTGCTTTCGTTCATCCTGCCTGTGCTGGGATGGAAAAGAATGAAAATTCAGGTTGGAGAATAAATGGTTTTGATTATTTTTGTCGTATGAAATCAATGGCCTTTTAGAGGCCTTAAATTATCATACTAAGATGAAAAACCAAATTGTCGCAGCTGCATTGACAGCTGCTCTTCTAAGCCTTGCAGCATTGGCTCAGGCACAGACACCGAAGGATGTAAAGTACTCATTCACAGAAGCGTCAGACTTAACATTGGCAGGAAAACTTTTCCCTAACACACCGAATCCGTATCACAGGGTGGATACCGTGAAGTACAAGGGTTTTACGAAAAGCGAGAATCTTCAGGTCAGGGAGTCTTCCGGAATCTATGTTTCTTTCAAGACCAATTCCACCACTGTTTCCGTTATGGCGGAATATGCTTTCAAGAATTATGGCGTCAATACCAACTCGTTCTCTACCAGGGGCTTTGACCTTTATATAAAGAAGGACGGAAAGTGGCTGTGGGCCGGCGCAGGATGTCCTCCGATGAATAAGGAAGACGGATACAATCTCGTGCTTGTCAAGAATATGGACAGTTCCGAGAAGGAGTGTCTGCTGTATCTGCCTCTGTTCAGCGAGGAGAATTCCGTGAAAATCGGTGTGCAGGAGGGTGCGACTCTAGAGAAGGGCGAGGTGCCGTTCCGTCATCGCGTAGGTATCTTCGGTTCAAGTTTCACCCATGGTACCAGCACGTCCCGTCCGGGCATGACATACCCGGCACAGTTCTCGAGAAGCACTGGCATTCAGTTGCTTAGCCTCGGATGCAGCGGTAATTGCAAGATGCAGACCTACTTTGCTGACGCATTGGCGGATGCGGATGTGGATGCCTTCATTTTCGATTCATTCTCGAATCCTGATGCCGCCATGATCAATGACAGGCTGTTCCCGTTCATCGAAAAACTTCAGGCTGCGCATCAGGGCATTCCTCTGATTTTCCAGCACAGCATCTACAGGGAGAGACGAAATTTTGACCACGCTACGGACAAGACCGAGCAGGCCAAAGCAGATATGGCCGACAGCCTCATGCGCATCGCGGTGAAGAAATACAAGGATGTCTATTACATTGACTGCACCAATGCTACTGACTGTCAGCATGAAAGCAGTGTGGACGGCACCCATCCGGGCGACCACGGCTACACGCTCTGGGCAGAGTCCATCCGCAAGCCGATTCTGAAGATTCTTAAGAAGTACGGTATCAGATAGTTCCGTCGAGTTCGATTCCGTCAGCGTCCCAGTCGATCATGTCCGAGTCAGGCTCGTTGAATGGCTGAAGGAACGGATTGTGGGTGCGTTCGTCGGAAATTGTGGTATTCTTACCGTGACCTGGGAAGACTGTGACATCTCCAGGCAATCCCATAAGTTTGTCCATGACTGAGACAATCAGTTTGTCATAGTCTCCCGTAGGATGGTCCGTTCTTCCGATGGAACCTGCGAAAAGGGTGTCTCCTGAGAACAGGGCCTTGTCTTTTTCGTCATAGAAGCAGACGCCTCCCGAGGTATGTCCCGGTGTAGCAATGACTTTGAATTCCGTGTTTCCGAAACGGACAATCTGCTCATCTTCAAGCGGTTCGGTAGCGAATGAGGAATCCGGTTCCTTCAGGCCGAAGCGGCTGCTGAAGTTGTGCTGAACAACATAGTTGTCCTCCTGATTCATATATACTGGGATGCCGTATTTGTCTGCGCATTCTTTTACGCCGAAGATATGGTCGAAGTGTCCGTGGGTCAAGAGTATCATCTTGGGCTTCAGTCCTTTTTCCGCAATTTTGCCGTAAAGGGCTGAAGCTTCTTTTTCGTTGTAGAAGCCTGGGTCAATGATGACTGCGTCACCTGTTTCGTCATATGCGAGGGAGCAGTTTTCACTGAAAGGATTGAATTGGAATGTCAATATCTTGAGCATGGTCTTTAAAGGTTTTCTATTCCGCAAAAATAAACAGATTTGACGAAATTTCTGTCTTCTGACATTGACATTTTGCGAAAACAGTGAAACTGTCGTATTTTTGTAGAAAGTTCAAGAGAAATGCACATCGGAATAGCAGGAAATATCGGCAGCGGCAAGACGACATTGACTCGTATGCTGTCTGAGCATTATGGCTGGACGCCAAAATATGAGGCGGTCACTTATAACCCATATCTGGAGGATTACTACAAGGATATCAAAAGGTGGTCTTTCAATCTGGAAGTCTATTTCCTGACCCAGCGTTTCAAGGATGTTCTGGAAATTGCTCATTCTGAAGATGTTATCATTCAAGACAGGACTATTTTCGAGGGCGTCAACATCTTTGTCGCCAACAACAAGGCGATGGGCAATCTGACTGACCGCGACTACGATACCTACATGGAGCTTTTCCGGCTGATGATGTCTCTTGTCAAGGCACCGGATCTCCTTATCTATCTGCGTTGTTCCGTTCCTCACCTCGTGGCCCAGATTCAGAAGCGTGGCCGCGAGTACGAGAAAGGCATTGAAATAGAGTATCTTGAAGGTCTCAACAACAGGTACGAGAAGTGGATTGCCGAGTATCCCGGCAAGGTCATGGTCCTGGACGCCGACGGTCTTGATTTCCAGAACCGTCCCGAGGATTTCGCCTCAATCACCGACAAAATCGACTCCGAGCTCTACGGGCTGTTCTAAGGCGCGGCGGGGTCGGCGGTGACGGATGCGCGGCGCGCCGGGAGACCTAAGCGTCTCCGGAGATACGTTCCTATGCACCGGGAGAGGTCGGCGGATTGCTGATTTTGGAGACGTTGATTATCAATAACTTATATCAATATCATCCACCGAGCCCCACCTGGGAGGACGGAGAATAGTCACGGGTAAACAGCGTGGCCAGACAGGCGAATCTGACGAGAGGATACCATAGGCCTGGCGGGACAGCGCCACACCTGCTTACATAACACATT
>OQVZ01001106.1_pt1 | contig 10089 bp, 5 predicted proteins | sample 1691571 | NCBI WGS metagenome assembly OQVZ01 (sample SAMN03418261, study PRJEB22391) | human gut metagenome | biome: human-gut; feature: organic feature; material: feces | host: Homo sapiens | place: Tanzania | collected 2013-01
GAAGAATTCAAAAAATTAATTATTTTCACAATATACTCAAAATTTTCCGCTGGATCAAACTGTAAACTAAATAATATTAATCTTAATATTTCTTCTATACTCTGTGCACTTTTTCCCCTATTATTAACAGGTAAATATATTAAAGAAGTTTCCCCACTTGACACATTGGTATATATAAAGTCCGTATCTAATAATATATTATTATTATTCAACATATATTCATCTGTTGACATAAAAGCATCAGCAATACCATTAAATAACCCCAAAACTATTTTTTTATCTACTTTTCCAGATAACAATTGCTTAACTTGCACCTTTGATGTAACATTATATTTTACAAATTTGTCCTTATCTATCTGTGTAAATACTGATTGCGCTAATCCAACTATTTTATTATTTGTAATCATACCTATTCCCACAGAATCTATTTCATCTAATTCTTGAAATTTATAAACTAAATATGTATTTGAACACTGGTTTTCATATGTAAAACTCACTTGGATACCTCCGTATTATTTCCACATTCTTGTTGTTATTTTTTGTTCAATAGGAATTTTTCCCATATCAAAAAAATCAAACCAATACTGCATTTTATATTTTATCTTTATTGTAAGGTTTTCTCCATCCATTGATGTTTCAAATTGTATTCCATCCATTCCACCTACAATTTTCATATCATCTAGAAGTTCTTTTGCATGTTCCTCATTACCACCTAAAAATCCCATAAATCTTTTTTTTATCACTGAAGAATCTGCTCCCCCCATTTCTGAGGCTTCATACCAATCTGACGAAGAAGCAAAATACGGATCATTATCTAATCTCACAAAATCAATTACCATATCTCCAAATCCTCCATAACTGCCCTCCCGATCACCCAGTACATCCATTGCCTGATCTAATCGCTTTCTCCTATTCTCCTCATTTCCTTCTATGCGAAAGGTAGCCCCTATTGCCTGTCTTGTAGCGTCTTGTGTATAAATACTTGCTGAACGGCTTGCCATAGCACCTAAAAATAGGCCACTCATAACAATTACAATAAACAATAGAATAATACTTTTTATCGGTTTTCTTAACACTGAACGTACTCCTCTTTGTAAAACATTCATGTTATCCCTCCATTTCTGCTAAAATTTTTTTTGGCTTTGTACATAATATTGGAAAAAGTGAAATAGAAATAGAAAGCAATAAAATTATTGTTCCTGATAATATGAGATAACATATATCTTTATTTTGTGCATATATTTGCATAGATGTAAAAGCCCCAATACTTTTCCAATCTAAAAACTTTTCCAATACTATCAGCATCTTATCTCCAGTATAAAGAGCTATTATTGTAGAAAATCCAAATACTGAAAAGCATTCCAAAATAATCTGCATAAACAAATCTACTTTTGTTTTTCCAAGACTCACATAAATTGCTATTTCTTTCTTTCTGGCTCTCATCCACATAGACAAAAGCAATGTTATTACAAGTACAGACGATACAACCGATAATCCCAACATCATTTTTACAACCCTAACAACTTGTAAGAGCGGAATTTCCATTTTCTGAAACAGGTTATCTGCTTTCATCACTCTATAGTTTTTCAAAATGCGTGTTACTTCTAGCTGTGTTCTGCTCAACTGCTCTGGATTATCTACATATACGATTAAGTTTTCATATCCGCACGTTTCTTGTAAATGACATACGAACTCGGGTTTTCCATAAATTGTATTTTCAATTCTGTTTACTGCTAATGGTTCCTTCCCTTGCTTTTCTTCTATACCCGAAATATAGATTCCTGATATGCTTGCCTGTGATTGTTCACCTGAATGAGATTTGAAACAAACAGTTTCCCCTATTTCCCATTGATTTACTTCTGCAAGAAACTGATTTACTACTATTTCACCTTCTTTGCGAGGATATTTTCCTTTCGTCAGATGAATTTGCCCGTCAGCAAATGGGCCATCATCTTCAAGGCTATCGTAGGCCATTATGCGCAATTTTTGGTTGTCTGCATCAACACTCTCACTTTTCGTTATAATTTTAAAATCCATTGGATATAACTGCACTTCTGCTACTCGATTTACCGCCTTCACATTTTCCAGTTTCTCAAGTTTTTTGTATTCATCATCCGTAAACAATTCCTCCGCTTTTTCCCGTTCGATCAACAATTTCGCTTTTGATTTCCCTAATAGTTCAATTCTTGCTACTTCGGATGCCCGTAATATAGTGACAGTAGATAAAATCATTGTTTCGGTAATAAGCAATACCCAAAACAAGATAATCGCTTTTCCTTTTTTCCTGAAAAGGTAGCGGAATGCTCTTTCTGCAAAATTCATTCCCATTCTCCTTCCTTTTCAAATCGGTCAATAATTACCCTTTTAGCCAAAAACGTACCATCCTCCTGGTAATCCCCATACAGATAGAGCATTGACTGCTTTTTCACTTCTTCTTTCCGGCAATCCTCAAGCGTAATACCCGTCATCGTTGAATGAGAAATCTGAAAATAGGTATTTTCTCCATATACTATTTTCACCTGATTCATTTCTTCAACAACCGCTCCCGGAGCAGGAACCATTTCTGCATCATCCGTCTGCGTCCCTATGCTGATATTACATCCTGTGTCTGAAAATTCCAAAACAGCTCCACGCAAATCTGCATTTGCCAACACTTCTGAATCGTCCGCTGAGTTCTCTTTGTCATCAGCATTACTACTTGACTCGTTCTCGTAACCGCCTTCTTTTTTCTCTTGATCATTCAGTATATCAGATACATTCTCGGTAGTTGTCTGATTATCCCCTGTTACTTTTGAATCAAAATTTTTATTGCTGCACCCAACAACTGATACGGTTCCTATACAACCCAAACATAATACTATACATATTTTTTTCTTCATTTATAAAAAATCCTCCATTACATATTTTTTCTTTATATTATAAAAATTGAATGTATGATTTTCCCGTTTTTTTTATGTATTTTATATGTATAAAAAGGCTGTTGTGATTTTCCGTCACAACAGCCTTCTGGTTGGTTCATAACATCTTATTTCCACTTTTATGCCTTTTTCTGTATTTTCAATACAATAAGGAAACTGATGCTGTTCTAAAATCATTTTTGTAATATATAATCCCAAGCCGCTTCCACCAGTTCTTTTATTTCTGGATTTATCAATACGATAAAATGCATCACATAATTTTGGAATTTCTTTCTCATCAATAGATTCCGTTTCATTTTCAATCCAAAAAATTATTTCTTCACCTCTTTTATACACTCCAACCCATATATTTCCATCCTCATTCGTATATTTAATTGCATTTCCTACCACATTACTTATGACCTTCGTGAAAAGAGCTTCATCTGCCCGTATCCAAGTTGATTCTTCTATTCGTATATGAAACTGTAATCCCCTATCAATAGCCATATCTTCCTGTTCCTTAATCACATTCTCAACAAGTTGGTGAAGTGGTATATCTATCAATTTCAACTCAAATCCCGATGTTCTAATTTTTGAAACATACAGAATTTCCTGCACCATATTCTCCATGGAATTAGCTACTTCAAAAGAACGTTTTAAATATCTATCTCGGTCTTTATATCCCCCTACTTCTAATAACATTCCCTGAATTTGTCCTTTTAGAATTGTAATCGGAGTTTTTAATTCATGCGAAACAGCTGAAAAAAAAGCCATTTGTTGTTGTTCCAGTTGCTGCTCAAGTTTGATGCTTTTCTCTAAATCAGTATTTTTTTCTTTCAATTCATCCAAAGCACTCTCTAATTTTTCCGAAAGTTCGTTCAGATTTTCTCCCAAAATTCCAATCTCGTCCCTCCGGTCTTCTGTATATCGAACTCGAAAATCAAGATTTGCCATTTTTTTTGAAACTTCACTCACCTTTAAAATTGAACGCGTAATATATTTTGTGTATAAAGCAGCAATAGCTAATGCTGCCAAAAAAGTAATAGCCCCCAACATAGGTAAAATTCTTTTTAATGATTCCAGTCCAATATTTACTTTCTCCTTGTTTCCAAACACTTGAATCCAATATGTTTTTCCATTCGTTAACTTACAGGAATAAGATTCCGTTATCCCACTGCCTAACAGAATATCTTCTACATCTGTTCCAGGAGCCAGTGAATATTCCATATCTCCATATATACCAAGTACCTTTTCGTCACTATCTTTTAAGACAATAGAAATCCCATGCTCCAATGCAAACATTTTTAATATTCCATCTATTTCCTGCACTGAAGTATTCGATAATTGAAGTACCATTTTTTCCGTCTGATTACTCAAACTTCTATCCAACTCTAAAAAATAGCTCCGTGACATCCCCAATGCAACCATTCCATAAATCGCACTACCAACAGTAATCAATAAGCATACTGTAATTATAAATATTTTTGTAGACAAATGTTCTCTAATTAGCTTTATCAATTCGATACCCCACCCCTCTTACCGTTTTTATATAATCCCCTGCTTTTCCCAATTTTCTCCGCAAATTTTTGATATGATTGTCAACTGCACGTTCTTCACCTTCAAATTCATATTTCCATAGACGATTTAAAAAGCTCTCTCTTGTTATCACGCATCCCTGATTTTCAATCAATTCTTTCAAAATTTCATATTCTTTCTGTGTCAAATCAATTAACTTTTTCCCTATTTTCACTTGATAATTTCCTACAATCAATATTATCTCTCTGTATTTTAACTCGTGATCTTTTGTTATATCTACTCCTTCATATCTACGCAGAACAGCTTCTATTTTTTTTATCATAATTGGAAGAGAAATCGGCTTGGGGATATAGTCATCTATTTGCATTTCAAATCCCTTTATCTGGTCTTCTTCTCTTCCCAATGCACTTATCATAATGATTGGTACTTCCGATTCTTTTCGTATTAGTTCACAAACTGCATACCCATCCATTTTAGGAAGTAAAATATCGAGCAGTATCAAGTCAATTTGTTCTTTCAGAAAAACCGCAATACCATCTATTCCATCAGATGCCGTAATCACTTCATACCCTTGATCCTCTAAAAAAAACTGTATCAGCTCTTGAATATCCAAATCATCTTCTATAATTAAAATTTTTTTCATTCTTAGCTACCTCTTATTTTCCGTTTTTTTTATTTTATCAGTTTTTCTTGTAGTTTTTGTGTATTTCGTTTTTTTAGTATCAACTTTTTTCAAATTACTATCTTAAACAAACACTTACTTTTACATTATCATTTTAAATGTTGAAAGAGGTAGCAGAAAATGCTTTTCGCACCTTCTGTCGCTTTTCACTTATGCTTCATTTATTGCCTTTTTTCTTTGCTAATCCATATCTATTTCTGGCTTCCTTGCTTCCTGTCTGTTCCAACATTTCCTTTTTCTTTGTTTTTTAGCGTATTTCTGTATGGAATTAAAATTGCTTCCATATGCCTATAATACTTGAGCGAACTCGATTGCGGTTACTGTCTCCCCGAACGTTGCCGCCCAGGAATCAAAGTGTCCCATACCCATACGCATGAGTGTGTCATACTGGAGATAACGCATGATAGTGTAAAGCTCGGTCATACTGTTCGATACGGGAGTACCTGTAGCAAAGGTGATTCCTCTGCCGCCGGTCAGTTCATCCATGTACCGACATTTCATAAACATATCCGAACTTTTCTGTGCATCCGTCTGTGAGATACCCGCCACGTTCCGCATTTTTGTATACAAAAAAAGGTTCTTAAAACTATGGCTTTCATCCACAAACAGCCGATCTACCCCCAACTGCTCAAAGGTTACTACATCATCCTTTCTGGTCTGGTCATTGAGTTTCTTCATCCTCGCCTGCAGACTCTTTTTTGTTTTTTCCAACTGCTTGATGGTATAATTCTGCCCTGCCTGATGTGCTGCTTCTTCAATGGAGAACGTAATATCTGCGATCTGATCTTCCAGCATGGCAATCTGCCGTTCTCTTGAAAGAGGGATTTTCTCAAACTGCGTATGGCCGATGATCACGGCATCATAATCCCCTGTCGCAATACGGGAACAGAACCGTTTTCGGTTTGCCGGCTCAAAGTCCTTCTTCGTTGCCACCAGGATATTTGCTCCCGGATAGAGACGTAGGAAATCACTGCCCCACTGCTCGGTCAGATGGTTTGGCACGACATAAAGATTCTTTTGTGAGAGTCCCAGCCGTTTTGATTCCATACCGGCTGCGATCATCTGGAACGTCTTCCCTGCTCCTACGCAATGAGCCAGTAACGTATTATTTCCATACAGCACATGAGCCACTGCATTTTTCTGGTGCGGCATCAGGGTGATCTCCGGGTTCATGCCGACAAACTGAATATGGCTTCCATCATATTCCCGTGGACGGATGCTGTTAAATCGTTCATTATAGATCTTACAGAGATCTTCCCGTCGGTGCAGGTCTTTAAATATCCACTCCTTAAATTCCTCTTTGATCAGCTCCTGCTTCTGCTGTGCCAGCATTGTTTCCTTCCGGTTTAATTCCCGGTGTTCCCCATCGGCATCCTGTACCGTGTCATAAATCTTGGTATCTCTAAGGTTTAAGGCATCTTCCAAAAGGCGGTAGGCATTGGCTCTCTGTGTTCCATATGTGGAAGTAACAAGAGCATTTCCGTAGCTGTCCACATTCTTTCCCATAACATTCCACTGTCCGGTCACTTCGGCATACTGGACTTTGACCTTGCTCCCTACATAATATCTTGGAGTGTGGAATGTCTCTGCCATAAACCGTGTAATGTAATCCTCGGAGATCCAGGTTGCCCCAAGTCTTGCCTCAATCTCTGACGCATCCAGATCTTTTGGCTGTACCTGCTCCAAATACTGCACGTTCACCTGATATTCCGGGTGATCTTCTGCAAACTGTTTGGCGATCTGCAGTTTCTCCCTCACATTTCCAGAAAGATATTCGTCCGATGGCTCCCATTTTTCACTGATCGGATTCTTAAAGATCACCCCTGCCAGTTCTTCGGTAAGCTCCTCTTCTGTTTTCCCGGAAAGCTGTGCCATATAGGAAAGGTCAACGCCTGCCCTCTCACCAATGGAAACCGCAAGTGCTTCACTGGCAGTATCTACAGAAGTTACCGTTTCTGCCCTGCGGATCGTCCTTTTGGTAAAAATATCCGCTTTCCGTTTCAGTTCTCCCTTATCATCCAGAAATTCCAGAGAAGTCAAAAGACAATAACTGCTGTCCTGACTAAATGCCCGCTTATTGGCATTGCTGCTGATAAGACCATATTTTGCTGTAAAGGTATCGTATTCTTCATTGAGTTTTCCCTGCAGCTTTGTGATCTGTTCATCGCTTCCCTCTTCCATCTGACACTGGATCAGTTCATTCGTAACATCACGGATCTTCACCATCCCTTTGACACGTTCCGCTGTCATTGCCGGAAGCTCCATGCGGTTCATCACAGAATTTTCCCGGTAATAGACTTCCTCATTCACTACGGTAAAACTGAAATTCTTTACATCCGGGTCTGCCGGGATAGAGACAACATCCTCTTCTAACTCTGTATCCGAAAGTTCCAGTTCCGTGATCGTACCATGGATATTCTGGACAGCTTCTTTTAATTGTTCTTCTAAGGTAATTCCTTCTTTTGGTGTTACGGTCACTTCCTGCTTGCCGTACTGAGTGCTTTCCGTGGTGATCTCGCCCAGCACCATTTCGGGATGCTGCGCAAAATACTGGTTGATGGAGTACCCCTCCGGCGTTTCGCCAAGGTCTACCCAGTCTGCCCGCTCCACCGCTGCACGGTCACGCTTCTGCAGGAACAAAATATCCGCAACCACGCTGGTGTTGGCATTGCGCTGGAACGCATTGTTCGGCAGACGAATCGCACCGACCAGATCAGCGCGGTTGGCAAGGTATTTACGGACAGAGGAATCCTTCTTATCCATCGTACCGCTGGACGTTACCACCGCTACCACGCCGCCCGGACGCACAAGGTCAAGGCTCTTGGCGATAAAATAATCGTGGATGAGGAAATTGTGGCGGTCATACCGCTTATCCGGTACTTTGTAATTACCAAACGGTACGTTACCCACAACACAGTCAAAGAAGCTGTCCGGGAACTGCATTGTTTCAAAGCCCTGCACCGCAATCTTGTTTTTCTGGTACAACTGCTGTGCAATGCGGCCTGAAATGCTGTCCAGCTCCACACCGTACATCTGAATCTTCTCCATGCTGTCCGGCACCAGACCCATGAAATTGCCGACACCACAGGACGGTTCCAGCACATTGCCTTTGGACAATCCCATATTGCCCAGAGCTTCATACATTGCCTTGATGACCGTAGGAGAAGTGTAAAACGCATTCAGCGTACTGGCGCGGGCTTCCTTATACTCATCCGCCGTGAGCAGGGACTGTAGTTCGGCATACTCTTTCGACCATTCTGCGTTGTTTTCATCGAACACCTGCGGAATGCCGCCCCATCCCACATACCGGGAAAGGATTTCCTGTTCCTCCGCTGTGGCCTGCCGCTGCTCTGCATCCAGCGTTTGCAGCACCCGAATGGCTTCCACATTGGCTTTATACTTTGTTTTCGGCCCTCCTGCGCCGAGATCATCGTCCGTAATACGGAAGTTCATAGGCTCCTGTTTGGGCTGTGCAGGCAGTTCTATCGCACCGCTGTCCAGCGGAAGATTGTGCTGCCGCCGTGCATGGTTGACCTCTGCCGGGGTCATAGGCTGCTGCGTCAGCGGTTCAAGGGCTTCCTCTGCCGCTGCGCGGCTAATGGCATCCGTTCGGTTCTGCACATCTGCGATCAGCTGCATCTGTTCCGGCGGAAAGTCGGGATTCAGCAGTTCTTCCAACTCGCCACCCGATTCTGCCACCGAATAGATCACATCCATCTGCTCCGGGGAAAAATCCTCGTAAGCCACACCAGCATTATGCAGAGCCGTAAAGACTGTGATTTCCACCGCTTCTTCCATCGGTACATCTGCCTGTTCATATAAATGCCGAATGTACTCCAGTGGTTCCGTTCGGAAGATCGGATACCGGGCTTCTTTCGCAAGGGTCATGTCCTGCAAACTGACCGTTCCCTGTTCAAAGTTGACCGAATCCACACGGAACTCTCTATCTTCCAGTTCGATGGTTGTGTTAATCGGTAAGTATTCCTCTCTGCGGAAATACTTTGTCTGCGCATGGGTTCCATCTTCCTGCTGGCCGGACAGATAGACACTCTCCCCCTGCTTCCAGAGCTTCATTGCCTGTGAAACCCACTGTTCACGCGGAAAACCAGATACCTCAACCTTGCCGAGTGCGGTTTCCTTTTCCAACAGCTTGCTGCCAAGAAGTTCCGAAATGCGTTTTGCATCCTCGCCGTAGAACTCAAAGTTTCCGTACTGCTCATAGCCGACCAGAGCATCCGGGTAGCGCTCTTTCAGTGCGTTATATTCGTTGGCGGCATCCAGTGGCAGGGGCTGCAGCGTCTGCTCCGAATACTTTTCATCTGCAAGAGGCGCATCTTTTTTGGGTTTCTCAACCGCTGCGGCGGTTGACTGCTCTTTCGATTGCGGCTCCTGCTCCATGAAGTCAAACATGGACATCTGCCCCTGTTCAGGAACCGCAATCTCAACAGCCCTCTTCTTTTCCGGGAAAATCGTGTACGTTCCCTCGACATATTGGTGCAGGATAGAGAGGGATTCTGCCTTACGCTCATATTCTTCCGAATCTAGCGGCACGGACAGCAACGCATTGTCCATCTGCTCCAGCAGTTCCACCGCCTGTTCAGGGGCTTCCAGCTTTTCAACGAGAGCCTTTCGACCTTCTTCATGGTAAAGGTCTTGCGGATAAGGCCGCTCCACGTCGTTCGGCAGATGGTGATAGAATCCCATCACCCGCATTGCCATCTGTTCCCGTTCATAGACAGGCATCCGGGAGTAGTCTGCCGGCTTCAAATACTCACTGTCACGGATAAGCTGGTCGATCCGGCCTGCGGCCTGATTCCAGTTCAGATGAACGCTGGCATACGGGTTCCCGTATGGCCCGCGCTCCAAATCAATGCCCCTACCATCGTGATCTTCGTGAGAATCGTCTGCCCCGCAGAGCGCATGGCTGCTACCGCCAATTACTCGGCGCGGGATGGCTTTCACTGGAATGAGTAT
>OQVZ01001107.1_pt1 | contig 10086 bp, 5 predicted proteins | sample 1691571 | NCBI WGS metagenome assembly OQVZ01 (sample SAMN03418261, study PRJEB22391) | human gut metagenome | biome: human-gut; feature: organic feature; material: feces | host: Homo sapiens | place: Tanzania | collected 2013-01
CTGGCGGCGCAGATCAACCGCCTGTCGGTGCGGGAGCCGAAGAAGACGGCAGAGTGATAGTGGTTTGTGATAATTGCATAAAAGCGAAAAACGGAAAAAGGAAATGTATCAATAAAATGAGAAAAGTAGAGGGAGAAGTAAAAATGGATGAGAAAATCTTATTGATCTTTAATCAGACGAATGATCATGATGTTCAGAAAATCTTGAATGAAGTGATCAAGAATTATCAGAGACTTTTGAGAAAAGAAGAAAGCAGTTATATTGGAATCGGGCAGTCAACAAAAAGCATGCAGTGCATTTCCAAAAGCTATCATCAGGCACTGGGAGCTTTGAAACTGGAGAAAACAAGAAATCATGCAGAAGAAACAAGTCTTTATTCCGAACTTGGAATGTATAAATTATTTTTATCCATGGATGATAAAACAACCATCCGGGAGTATTACATGGAAATGATGGGAAAACTTTTGAAGTATGATGAAACAAGTCAGACAGATTACTGTCAAGTATTAGAGGCGTATTTAAATCATAGTGGAAGCGTCAAAGATACGGCAGATGAACTGTTTGTACATCGAAATACGATCAATAAAAAGATCAACAAGATTGAGGAGATATACGGTATCAGCATCCAGGTAACCAAGGCAGGAGCCAATTCCAATTATCAGATTGTCTCACGTCCGGGAGAAGACAGCGTGAGGAAATGGCTGCTGGGAACCATTTCAATGCAGAATAAGCTCATTACCAACACATCCATCCGGGACAGGATTCTGCTGGAAGATGTTCCGTCCGCCAGAGAGTATCTGGACGAAGTCCTTGATGCCATAAAACAAAACCGCATGCTCAGTTTCGATTACGAGGATTATTGGGAGAATCCTGTCAATGTCACGATACGGCCATATTTCGTGAAATTGTTCAGACAGCATTGGAAAGTCATCGGGCCTCTTGAGAGCGGCAACAGCAGAAGTATCCGGTCATACGCTCTGGACGCTGACAGAATGAAGAATCTCAAGATCCTAGAGAAAAGGTTCACGTATCCCAAGGACTTCAGTCCTGAAGATTTTATGGCAGACAACATTGGCACGGCAACCTTCCCGTCGGGAGCAGCGAAGCCGAAAAATGTCATAATTTTTGTCTGGGCGAAATACAATTACTATCTGAAGCACACCCCTTTGCATCAGAGCCAGAGGATGCTATATGACTGTCCGGAAGACGGTTACACCATTTTTTCATACCAGCTTCACACCACCGATGACTTTTATCAGGAAATCTGCAGGTATGGCAACTTTATGGAAGTCCTTTATCCCGACAATGTCAGGAATGAGATGAAGAAAATCATCAATGGCATGAGAGATGAATATGACGGCGTTTCAAGGGCATCCTGCAAATTGAAGGTTCCAAGTGTCGAGAAACTCTTGAAGATGTAAGTTTTCGCTCCTTGCATTGTATAAAATATTATAAAAGGAGTCACTTATGGAATTCAAACAAATTTGCTATTTCCCTGTAAGATTTCTCGTTCTATGCCGTATAACATAGAAAGAAACAGCTTAATGGCATGGAAATAAAGGAAAATATCCTACACAAACGCTAAAATATGAAGATTCTACATACATCTGACCTGCATCTGGGACATACGTTATATTCGTATGACAGGACAGTCGAGCAGACCGGCTGCCTCGCCCAGATAGAAAACATCATCAAGGAACAGAAGCCGGACGCATACATCATCAGCGGCGACATCTATCACACGACATCACCCCAGACGTCAGCGCAGGAGATGTTCATGCATCATCTCATGACAGTCCATGAGATTGCACCGTCAATGAAGGTCATCGTAACAGCCGGCAATCACGACAGCAACAAGATAGAAATCACCGACCCGCTGTGGAACCTCGTTGGAGTATCCATCGTGGCAACCATAAAACGCAACATCATCCAGGGCGAAGACAGCGATGAATTTCACGACCAGCTCTTTGAACGTCATATCTTCCCTATCGGAAAAGACGGCAGCACCGTCGGCTACATTGTCGCCATACCGCACTGCTACCCAGGCAATTTCCCGGCCGTGAAGGCAGGCCTTCCGAGGGAAGAGAGAATGAAGGAGTTCATAGCCCTACTGCTTGGAGAAGTCGAGAAACGCAATAAAAATGGGCTTCCTGTCGTCGTGATGGCCCATACGGCCGTAAACCGGATCTCAGGAGAAAAACCCGACGCCGTCGGTCAGGACCTCGACATCATCGGAGGAATCGATATGGTCAATGCCGATGTTTTCGGGACTGGTTACGACTACATCGCACTCGGCCATATACACAATCCGCAGAATATCTCAGACAGGATCCGCTACAGCGGCTCTCCCCTACCCGTGTCTTTCGACGAGGATTTCCGGCACAGCGTTTCGATTGTGACCATCAATGCCCACGGCGACACTCCGGAAGTGGAGACCATTGACATTGACAATGCGATGCCGGTCATCACCATACCGCAGCAGGACAGGACCAGACGCAGCGAAGTTAGGTCCCTCAAGTGGGATGAGGCATACGAGGAGTTCAAAAAAATGGACCCGAAAAAGGCCTGCTATGTGCGGCTCAATGTCACTGATGACGGGACCATTCCGGTCGAGGCTAAAGACAAGGCCGCCAAAGTTCCGGAGCAGTGCCGCCTCAAGGCGAAGTTCTGCCTGATAAACAGGGTAAAGAAGGTCAATGAAAAAAACAGCAGCACTTCCGGGGAAATAAGGATCAGCACCGCAGAACTCGGAAAGATGGGACCTTACTCCGTGGCTGAACTCTACCTGAAGGAAACGGCACAAGACGTCATTGACGAGAATATCCTCTCCCTGCTGAAAGAGACCATTGACGAAGTTATGAACTCTGAAAAACACGACTGATACCATGAAACTGAAGAAACTCGATATCACCAACATAGCGTCGATCTCATCCGCGAGCATCGACTTCACGTCCGCACCATTGTCGGACTCCCCTATTTTTCTCATCTGCGGCGAGACCGGGAGCGGAAAATCCACCATCCTGGATGCCATATGCCTTGCCCTGTACAACAAGACCCCGCGTCTGACGAACGGCAACAAGACGACTGAAACGTCCTATAAAGAGGGAGGTCAGGAGATCAGCATAATGTCTGTAAACCAGCTGCTCAAGAAAGGAGAGAAGGAAGGCGGAATAACACTCCTTTTCGAGGGTGCGGATGGTTCCGACTACATAGCCGAGTGGAAATGCCGTGTTAACCGCAATGGAAAACTGAAAGACGAGGAATGGTACATAACCGACAGTACAGGCAATACAGATGACAGCAAGGGCAAGAAGCGTATAGACAAGATGACCGAAATCATCGGTCTGGACTATGATGAGTTCTGCCGCACGTCAATGCTCGCCCAGGGTCAGTTCACCCAGTTCCTGAAAGCCGAGACCAAAGAGAAGTCGGAGATTCTCGAGAAGATTACCGGCACGGAGATTTACGCGAAAATCGGCACACGCATCCACCAGAAATCACTCGAAGCGGAGAATGCCTATAAGGAGGCGGACAGGGACGTCGATTCTGTCGTTCTTCTCTCGGAAGAACAAAAGAGCGCTCATGTCAATGAAATAAAACAGATCGAAGGCGACATTGAGAAGAACAAATCCGCATTGGTCCTGCTCGGAAGCTTGCTGAAGTCGTTTGAGGCTGTCGAAGCTGCCGAAAAGTCCATAAAGGCATCTGAAGAGACTCTGGTATCGGCGAAGTCGAAGTTCTCCGTCCTCACCAACGACATAGCCTATAGCAAAGCCGAACTCGATGAAAAAAACAAGGTCGCGGGAGACCTGGCGAAAGCCATTGAGTCTCAGAAGGATCATGCCGATATGTTCGCAAATGTCCAGACCATCGAATCGCATCTCGTGAATGTATCGAAGCAGGAAAACTACTGCAAGACCCAGAAAGAGGTTCTCGAGAATAAGAAGAAAACTCTTGAAACGTCACGGACACTTTTCTCCGAGCTGAAAACGAAGAAAGCCGATGCGGAGAAGACCCTTAACTGCAAAAATGTCGCTGTAACTAAGGCCATTGAGGCCAAGATGGCGCTCAGTCCTGAGGATGTGGAGAAGGAGAGACAGAGCATTGGCAAGGAACTTAAACTCATCAGCGATGCCGACACTGCATACGCCACCATCCAGCAGAGGGAAGAGAACATCGCCACAGAGAAGTCCGACTGCAGGAAGGTTGAAGAAGAGATTGAGGCAGAGCTGGTTGCACTCAATGGACTCAAGGAGAAATCTAAGATATCCAAGGATGCCTACGAGAAAAGCCGTGACTCATATAATATGCAGGCTATGGCGATAGACCAGGCTGCTGTTAGTCTTAGGAGCTGGCTTCGTGAAACTGGTGAAGATATCTGCCCCGTATGTCATGCGAAGATAACATCACTCATCTCTGAACAGGAGCAGAACGATCTTCTCAGACCTGCAAAAGAGGCAAAGGAAAAGGCGGAAACGGAGATGCGGAAAGCAGATGCTGAATTTTTCGAAGCATCTACAGCCTACAACACAAGACTGGACGGACTCAAAAGGGCCAAAGACAGGATCACCAACGACGAAAGGTCCTTGGCCGGACTCAAGGACGCGTTCGCCAAAAATTTCTCTTCACTGGGCATAAAGGTCAATGAAGACGATATCAAGGAAAAGCTTGAGGTGATCAAAAAAGCGCTGGACGCACGCAAGGATGCCAATGAAAAGGCAATTGCCGCTGTCAATGAAAGGCAGAAGGCCGTGGACAGTGCGACTGCAGACAGGGACAAATACCAGAGTGACATCTACTCTCCTATAATGTCCGAATACAACAGGAAGAACCTGGAGATCCAGAAAATCATGAGCGACATTGACAATGCCGGAAAATTGATTTCTGCGGCAGAGAAATCCGCGTCTGACTCCATTCTGGCGGCAGGGAGGCTCATATCATTCCCTGACTGGAAGAAAGAATGGGAATGTGATGACGAAGGCTTCATCGCGAAGCTCAAGGAGGGGGCCAGAAAGTACAATGACACTCTTAAAGAATATGACAAGGTGACCGTAGAGAGGAATAATCTCGAAAACGACATCAAATCCGCATGCGATGTCCGTGAAAGGATTATCGCGGTCAATGGGGACTTCGCTTCCGGGGACATCGTGCCGGAGAAATACTCAGGCAATGAAATTGTGGAGTGGGGATCATTGGAGAGCAGCATCAGAACGGCACTTGGGCACATCGACGATGCACGCAAATCCAAAGAGATGAATGAGAGCACCTTGAAAAATGCTTATGCTGAGGATGACACCCTGCCGAAGACGGCCGACAAGGTCAGTTTACTGAAGACGGAAGTTGAGTCGGACAATATGGGCAAGTCAGAACGTCTCGGCAAACTCAAGAACATCATTGAGGATGATGACAAGAAGCAGGTCGCGCTTAAAAGCAAGATTGAAGCGCGCGACAGAGCGGGCAAGGTCAATGCCCGGTGGAAAACTCTGGACAACCTTTTCGGAGGCACCAACGGGTTCACGTTCAAGAAGATAGCTCAGAGCTGCATCATGCAGGACATCCTCAATCATGCAAACGCATACCTGAGAAAGATTGCCCCGCGCTATGAATTGACGGCACAGCCGGGCTCACTCGTCATCCTGGTAGAGGACAATGAAGACGGTGTTGTCCGCTCGGGAAACACTCTTTCAGGCGGTGAAGGGTTCGTTATTTCATTGTCATTGGCCCTGGGCCTGTCAAGCCTCGCAGAGAACAGCATCAGCGTGGATACACTCTTCATTGACGAAGGCTTCGGAACACTCAGCCAGGAGTGGCTCAACAGCGTGATGTCAGCATTGGAGAAACTGAACTCCTCCAGCGGCAAGCACGTCGGCATCATCTCCCACATAGAGGACCTCCAGAAAAGGATCCCTACCGTGATAGAGGTCAAGAAAAAGAACGCCACCACCAGCGAAGTCACCGTCCACGGATGATGGAATTCTAAGCGTTTCCGGAGAAGTTCTTCCGGACGTATTCCGAAACATATTCTTTCAGTTCATCGCCCTTGATGATGGTTACATGCTCGGCAAGCCCTATGCAGAACCGTCCGGGGGCGGTGCAGTTGTAGATGGCTGTGGACAGGCTCCACCTCATGCCAGACTTGTCGACCTGTTTGAGGAGAGGTTCGCTGAGAGGATACTCTTCGACAATGATGTTCTTTGCCGTGAGATCAAGTTCAAGGACAATATTGAACGCCTTTGAACCGCCCCAGTTGAAGATGTCAGTATTCCCTTCCTTGTGCTCCGCTTCATGGGTCCACGGGTCCTGAATGACGTCCACGGCTGCCATCTTGGAGATGCCGAACTGTTTGCAGCACTTGTCCTCAATGTCATAGCACCATACGTATTTGCCGCCCTTGACGATCTTGAACGGCTCCACTTTCCTGTCTTCAATCCTGTCGGACGATGAGAACCGGCGCAGGATCGCCCTCTTCTTTTCGGCAATGGCCCTTTCCAGATTTTCCGCCTTGCTCTTCACATGAATGTTGGGTGCGACCTTCTCGGACGCTATCCTTGCCCTCTCGTCCTCACGCATCGGCTCAGACTCGGCATAGCGGCGGATATACGGGACGCCGTCCAGACAGACGACGCCGTCATCGAACGGACGCACCTTCACTTCAACCACACGTCCGTCAAACTTCAGGTCGAAGTCCAGGAAGTCCAGGACGCTCTTGTCAAAGACCTTTTTCGCCTCGTCCTGAATGAAGCGGATATATGAGTCGCTGTTCGCTTTCAGGTAAGCAAGGTCATTGTCAATGCCCACCACATAACCGGCATCCGACACGCCGAGATAGAGAGTGCCTCCCACCTTGGAATTGAGGAACGCGCAGACGGCCTTGAACACCACCATGCTCTGCTTCTTCACGTTAGGGGACATCCTGTCCTCCTTGTCGGCCGGATAGACGAATGAAGACTTGAACTCCTTCACCTTGTCCTCCATGCCCAAATATTCATCGTCCTTCTCATCGAGGGACGCCTGTATCTCGGCATCAAGCGAGAGCCCGCGGATGATCTCCATCTTGAGGTCATTGAGGGAAGACTCCGGCACAATGTCCTTGATGCGGTTATACGACTGAAGTATCCGGGCAGTCCTCTTCGTCAACGGGTCCTCAGTGGAAAGTATGGTATCATTCAACAATTCCGACTCTTCGGATGAATTGATCTGCATCAGGATGTCAACTAGCCTGACGGACCTTTCCACCGACTCGATTCCACCTATGTCCGACGAAGGGACAAGACGTTTCATCCTGTCATACTGCCCTTTTGCGAACAGGACCAGCTGCTCCAGATAACTTGCCTTGAGCTCAAGGAAATGAAGTTCCTTCTCTTCCGACGTGAGTTCGGACAGCATCTGGCAATAGCAGAGGACCTTGTATATCTCGGACGCCCTGGACAGCGTCTTCTGGTAGTTGTACAGGGAACGCTCGAAGATACGCACGAAATCGGGACTGAGGATTGTCCGGGCATTGGACTTCGGCTCGACATAGTCCTTTTCCCTGATATGGTTCCGGATAAACCATTCCTTCTCGTCATCAAACGGTTCCTCTTCTTCTATGCCCGACTGGTCTTCGGAGATTATACCTGTAATATATCCGTTGGTATCAACTTTCGTCATTTCAACATAAGCGACGTCACCTATCCCATACGGTTCCGGATCATTCACATATACCGGCACTCCCTCATTGGTGAACCATAGAGGCTTGCCGTTATGGTTCATTTTATATTTGGCGGGATAGCTATATCCTTCTTCCACCAACGAGACCATCTCCTTCAAGAAACGGTCATAGACGGAGAAATACCCCCTTTCCTTGTCCTTGACGACAGCCTTGAAACAGTCGCCAACTTCAAGCGCCTGGGCAAAATCCACATTGTTGTAGAAGAATATGCCGCGGTCATGGCGCAACGTACCCGAAATCTTCTCATAATCAGGATCCACCGTTTCCACCATAATGTCATGACCGTTTCCGGAGACGACCCGCACCATGACCTCCTGCTCCAGGGAATACTTCTTCAGGGTGGATTGCGGAGGGACTGTCCTCTGCTGCTCTTTCCTGAACGCACCGGCGAAACGCCCAATGCCGTCGATGTCCGACTCCTCCGTCTTCTTCAGTTTCTCCCCCTTTTCCACATAGACGCACAACCTGCCGTCCGCCAGCCTCATGCAGTCGCTCAACTTGGAATGACACATCGAGTAGTCTTTCCTGTTCATCGGTATGATGCTGACCTTTTCCGGATCGACATGGAGAAGGCCTTTCCCGTCGAACCATGACTCGACGGACTTCTTCGAAGGGAGCGTCTTCGCATTGAGAATAATCTTGTGCGAGAGAAGCTCCTTGTTCACGTCGACCAGGTCCTCCCAAGAGAAGCCCGGGGCCTGGATGCCACCGCTGCACAGCACCCTTAGCGAGAGGGCGAAGAGTTTCTGCGAGAGTTCTTCAGGAACAAAGCTGGCCAATATGTTGAACATGACGAACGCCACTTCCATGCGCTCCTGGGTATCCTCCAAGTTGCACAGGAGCCACGCGCCCAGAAGACGTGTCCTGAACAGATTCTCCTCCTCACTGCCTTCCATCCCGTATGAGAGCTCGGGCATCAGCGAGGACACCCTCCCTTTCAGCAGTTCCTGCGCTGCGGAATAGAACGGGTCGTGCCCGTCGGACCTCGCTTTCCTGCAAAGGTATTCCAAAAGGTCGCGGAATTTGTCATCATCTATTTTGAGCCAACTCGGGGCAAAGGACTGTTCTGTCATGACGGTTGCTATTAAAATGTCGGTTTTTGTCCAACAAATATACGATTTTTCTTCCGACATGTGTAAGAAATCACGTGCCATGCGGTACATATAGAAGAAACACGATTATCATGAAGAAATTTAATCTTCCACATTGGCACAAAGTCGTAAGATTTTCAAGAACCGACTGTATAATAGAACAAAAGGATATTCAACAACGATATGAAAGGAACTGAATTTGAAAGATACGCCGTACAGAAGTGCGGCATCAGCAGCAACTCCATAAACGGATACGCCAACCTCACGGCCGCATACATAAACCCCACCATCATCGAGGAGAGGGCTCTTAACGTGGCATCGATGGACGTGTTCAGCCGCCTCATGATGGACAGGATCCTCGTCCTGGGCACTGAAATCAACAACGATGTCGCAAACATCATCACCGCCCAGCTTCTCTACCTGACTTCCCAGAATCCGACCGCGGACATAACCCTGTACCTGAACACTCCGGGAGGCAGCGTCTCCGCAGGACTCTCCATCATGGACACGATGAACCTCATCTCTCCGGACGTCGCCACCACAGTCACCGGAATGGCCGCGTCAATGGGCAGCATCCTGCTGTGTTCCGGGGCAAAAGGCAAGCGGGCCGCACTCCCCCACGCCAGGGTACTCATCCACCAGCCGCTCGGAGGAGCCAGCGGACACAAACGGCTATAACATTCTCATCGCGGCCAGGCAGATCGAATCCTGCAGGGAGGAGCTCTGCACCATCCTTTCCCGGCAGTCGGGCCAGAGCTACGACAAGGTATTCGCCGACATGGACAGGGACTACTGGATGACGTCCGGGGAGGCACTGGAATACGGCATGATAGACAACATCATGGGAGCGGGCAAGTAGGAATACAATAAATTTGAATTATCGTTCAGAAACAAACTATGGCAAATATTCAGACTGACATCGTCTACCGGCGGCTCTGAAAATACAGTCTGAACTGCTCTTTTATATACATCATCGGAAATGTTTTCAATATCATAACGAATCAGGACACGTACCTTATCTACTGCACTGATTCCAAGATAACTCTTAATCTCTGCATGTAACTCTTTGGCGCGTACTGCGTAAGCGTCTTTTTTCTCTACATACACTCTTCTTACCTTACTCATCTTCTACCTCCTGAATGTTTACTTTCTTATGCTCATTATAGCACGGCATTATGAATAAGAACAATTAATATATTTAATTTTATTTATAAGAGTTACTAATGTTGACACAGTTATAAGCGTCACTTATAATAAAGGAAAATATGCAGGATATGCATTCTG
>OQVZ01001108.1_pt1 | contig 10083 bp, 12 predicted proteins | sample 1691571 | NCBI WGS metagenome assembly OQVZ01 (sample SAMN03418261, study PRJEB22391) | human gut metagenome | biome: human-gut; feature: organic feature; material: feces | host: Homo sapiens | place: Tanzania | collected 2013-01
GGACCGTCCGTTGAAACCTTCCAGGTGTCGTCGCTGGAGAGAACGGTTTGTCTGTCTGCGACAATTTCGAGAAGAAGCTTCGGATAGTCGCGCCATGTTGCTTTGTCGAAGTGCCAGGTCTCCGTCGTGTGACAGTTGTAGAGCCCGTTTCCGAGAACGGCGCCGACGGTGTTGAGTCCCGGTTTGAGATATGCGGAGATGTCGTATCGGAGGTATCCGGCATGACGGTCGTAATTCGTCGGCGCGGGCGCAAGTTCGGCGTCTCCGACGCGTTGTCCGTTGAGCCAGATTTCATGATAGCCGAGTCCGCAGACAAATGCTTCGCACGATTTTTCCCTGTCGATCCGGAACTCTTTTCGGAACCAGGGGGCGGGAAGAACTTTTGCCCGCCAGTCGACCATCTCCGCCCCGCTGGAGATCCAGTATGCGTTCCACTCTCTGGTATCTGAAAAAGCCATTTTGCACGCTCCTGATTTTTTTTCTGATTTTATCAGCTAATATACTTGACAAACGGGGAAATAAAATGGATATTATAACGAAAGATGTATCTTTTTGCGACAGGATGGAGAATGTATGGTATACGATAAAATGCTTCCGGAAATTTACCTGACCCGCTACGAAACGGGAATATACCCGTGGTGTCAGCCGAACCTTTTTACCCCGTTCTGGCGCTGTTACTGGAATCCGTCCGAAGGCGGCTGTCTCCAAGTCGGGGAACGGGAGATCGAGATGCGGACCGACCGTATTTACGTGATTCCAGGACATTTCCGTTTTTCGACGTTCGCGCGGAAGCCGTTCGAGCAGTTTTACATTCATTTTGTTCTTCCGGAACACGTCGTTTTCTCTGAGCCGGGGATTCATGAAACTCCGCTGACTCCGGAATGCCGTGCGCTTTTTCTGGAGTGGCTTGAGTTGAAGGAGGCGGGCGATGTGTACCGCTTCCGCTGTGAAGTGATAGCCGCGGCGGTGCTCTGTCATGCTCTGCTGAGTCTGCAGCGCGACCGTATGCTCTACCGAGAGTCGCCGGGACCTCTTGCGGAACGCGTCTCTGCGTTGATCCGGGAGAACATAGCGCATCCGCTTTCGAATGCGGAGCTTGCCGTGCGCTGCGGTACGGAATTGCGTACGCTTCTGCGTCATTTCCGTAAGGAGACTGGCGAGAGTCCGCAGCAGTACAGCCGTCGGATCCGAGTGGAATCCGCGTGCCGTTATCTGCGTTATTCGGACAAAACGATTGATGAGATCGCCGAGCTGACCGGTTTCCCGGACCGTTATTATTTTTCGCGCGTATTCCGTCAGTTGCAGCACTATCCCCCCGCCGAGTACCGCCGTGCACAGTGAGAGAAAAAGAACAATCTTCAGGAAAAGATTGGAAATGGTGAAATCGAGGCAAAAAAATGGCAGAGAGAGCGGGGAATGAAGTTACCCACCCCTCTCAGCCCATTTTATGCTCAAAATCCACACCTCAAAAACGGGAATGGTTATTAATTACGATTATCTCCCACCCAAAAACTCAGAAAAATGACGATGGTCGCATGCATAGCCGCAGAGGGCCGCTGGCGGCGGTCTACCTCTGGGGGGAAGATATAGGCGGTTAGTCGGGTGCGTCAAGGGACGGTTTGGCACGCTTATCGTCTATGTTGTCGAATTTTGCCATAATCAGCAGACTTGTTGGAATATGGAGAGGCTTGCTGCGAAAGCTTTTTTCGAGACCAGTATGACTGGAGGCCCCTGTAACCTGCACAGACCAAGTTTGCGAGTTTTGTGAAAATCCAGCACACGCCTTGCCAAATGGGACGACGAAAAATCCAGATCAGCCAGCCCACAACACACAAAATGGCTACAGCGACTATTATTTCCCAGAAACTTGCGATAAACCAGATCACAAATATGATGGCGAGCAAACTGAAACAGCCCTCACCGCCACCGCTACTGGAGCCTCCTCCACCGCCATGTCCCCGATGAACCGCGATGTATTGCCCCGGTTTTGCATGTATATGCCTTACACTCATAATTATCCTCCGAAACAATGTGGTTGTCAAAAATGGTGGAGCCGACGGGGATCGAACCCGCGAACTGTGAAGTGCACATCGGCTTTAATCACAGTCGGAACCTTCCACAGCCCCGTTTCAACTATTGTAAGGCCGATTTGGTTGCGTTTTTCGGTGGAACGAACATCGTGTTCGGCTTTTTTTTCAAATCAGAAGACATCGCTCCACTTTTTGATTTGCGGGAGGTTCTGTTCACTGACGCAACTGCATGAGACGGCGGACAGGGAATCGGAGAGCCAGCGGAAAAACTCCTTGAAGCGGACATGCGACAATTTCAGAGGTCCCGGCTGTTGCGGCAGCATTTTTTGCATAATCTGCGTATTCGCTTTGTCCCCGATAGCGATCCCTATGTATTGCATCCGAAGTTTATCGACCATAGCAAGGAGCTTCTGCGCGGCAGGTTCCCATTTGTCTCCAGGCTTGCCATCGGACATCAGAATCACCCACGGTGCATAGGAGAAAATGCCATTCTGAGCATACTCCGTTCGACGGTTGCAAATCACATCAGCTGCGCGTTCCAGCGCTTTCCCTGTAAATGTGCCTCCCGCAGCCTTCAGCCCCAATTTACGAGGAACAAGATCCATTGCAGCAGTAAACGGGAGCTGAATCGTCCCTTTTTCATCCAAGGTGATAATGCAGAGTTCCACGCTGGCGGCCGCCGCCACGTCATCTTGAACTTCTGCAATGAATTGACAAAGAGCCTCCTCAAGTTCACGGATCGGCTGTCCAGCCATACTTTTGGACGTATCCAGAAGAAGCACGACAGGGCATCTGACTGCGGGGTTGGTGATATCCACACTTTGAACATTGGCATACTTTGCCTCCGTTGTCACTTGCTTTTTGTCATCACATTTCATGGGGAATGTCCTCCTTATGAATGTTTCCGTTTTCCATTCTTTCGCTGGTATCCGTGCTGTTGGAGCTTCCCTTTTCGGGGATATTCGGCTTTCTTGCTCCCCGGTCCGTTGCGGCGGACGGAACCGGAGAAGGAAGAGCAGTTCCCGACTTTTCCTCCTTCGCGGCAGGTGCAACGGGCTTGGCAGGCACTTTTTGTCGGTTCGGCTGAGGGCGTGTCGATTTTGGCAACACCTGTTCCGCTTGCTTCTTGTGCGCGATTTTCTGCCTCAGAGACAGAATCTCCGTCTGCTGCCGGGAGATCGTCTGAGCCTGCTCCGTTATTCCCGTCTGCTGCCGGGAGATCGTCTGGTGCTGCATCATCAGACAGACCGTTTCCGTCAGGAGTCCCAGCGCAAGACCGCTCACCACAGCCAGAGTCCAGCACGGAATCCCTTTTTTTTTAGTCTCTGCCGGAACTGCAGGGGCTTCGGTCTGAACCTCCGTTTCCGTATGGCTTTCCTGCTCGGGTTCCGGGCAGACCTCGGCGGGATGCTCCAGCGAGGACTCATTCTCCGGAGGCATTTCGCTTTTGATTTCAGCCATGCTCTGAGGCACAGGTTCGTTTGCATCAGCCGCTGCCGGTTCCACGGCGGGCTCAACGCCGACCCTCGCAAGCAGAGCAAGCGAGCGGTCATCGGAACCGCGCGGATCATCCGCCCATTCACGGCGAGTCAGATAATCCATCAAATCCTGCTTACACAGTTCTTCTTTACGGAGATCCTCCAGAAACATGTCGAAGATCTTTCCGGGAGTCATATCGGCGAGACGGAACATCAGGTGTTCAGGGCCATCGGAGGTGATCGCGATCCCGGAATTCACTCCAGCGTTCAGCAAGGCATACTGAAATTTCATCTGTTCTTCGCCACCAGGACGCAGAAAATGGGTCTGGTTGGCAAATTCGCCTTTCTCCGGAAGGAAGACCGTCTTGCAAACCCCATTCTGGCGCACGACGATGGATCCGTCGCCGACCTGGAAACAGCCGATGTGTTTTTCCCCGGCAATGGCGAACGCGACAGTGCAGTCGAATTCCTTTTCCTCTTCATTATGCTTCTCTGCGAGGTCGTATTTCACCTGCATGAGCGTGCGGTACATGATCCTGCAGAATTTGATCCACTGATCCGGCTTTTCCTCTTCTCCATCGAGGATGCTGACCAAAAACGGGTCCAGAATGGACATCTGAAAGCGGAATGCGTCCACCGCACCTTGAGCCCCGAAGTGGGAGAGTTTTGCGCTACCACGACCATCGCATACAATCACTGCCGGCCGAGGTGAGGTCATCACGGCGGAGGCATCCTGACAGGGAATCCCGTGACGGATATGGCCGCCTCCTGGAATCGAAGCAGCAAAGCCGGTCCAATGGGGGCATTTTGCGTTATCGTGTGGTGTCATCATAGCCGTTTCTCCTTTGCTGTGTTTGGTATTCGTGTTCATCAAAGTTCTCCCCAGTCATCAATACCGCGGTAGCGGATGTTGTCCTGATCCGACACGGCGCTTGCAGACACACTCTTCATGGAATCCGTAAGCCAGCGGAAGAACTGTTTGAAGCGGAGTCCCTTGAGTTTGACCGGGCCGGGCTGCGAAGGGAGAATCTGGCACATGGTATCGTGGTCGGCATAATCACCGATCTCAATCCCGATGTACTGAATCTTCCCGTTCTCGCCCAGGACGCGCATCTCTTCGGCCGCCTGTTCCCAATTGTTGTCATTCGGACCACCATCCGTCATGAGAACGACCCACGGGCGATAGGACGAGATCCCGCTGTTCCGGTACATTCTGCGCCGCGCCTTCAGATCGCGCAGTGCCAGACGAATTCCCGCCCCCATTGACGTACAGCCATCCGCGACCAGCGGGTCCGGATTCTGATCCACATCTCCGATGGCGGTGAACGGCATGGCCACATTGGCGGAACTGTCGAAGGTGATGACCTCCAGTTCCACGCTGCGGGACGCCGCCTCGTCGGCTGCGGTTTCACGCAGGAACTGTTTCAGCCCCTCGTTGAGTTCGTCGATCGGTGCGCCTTCCATGCTGGAGGAGGTGTCCAGCAGAAGCACGACCGGGCAGCGGGGAGCGGGATTGGAGACGTCGAGGGTGTTCATTTCGTTGTAGTTTCTCATGGCACAATTCCTTTCTTTGTTGTTTTGGGGTTAGCCACTTGTTATTCCTGTTTCTAATAAGATCGGATCATTTCGTTTTTTCGGTCTGTTTCAAATATCCCCGAAGATATGATCAGAGTTTGAAATCGTGACCGCAAGCCGAACAATGATATTCGCAGATCACATCTTCATCGATCATGCCGCCGAGTTTGTTTCCAGCAGTCGCTCCGGTAGCAGCACCGGTCAGCGCCCCAAGCAGAGTGCCGACGGTCGCTCCTGCTGCCGTTCCGAACGGCCCGAAGAATGAACCGACCAGAGCCCCGGCTTTTGCTCCGCCAGCGGCTCCGGCTGTCCATCCCACGTAGCCGCCTGCACCTCCGCCGACCAGCGTTCCCGCTGCCCGACCGCGATGTTTCAGGTAAGCATTTCCTCCGCATTTCGTGCATTTCACATTCATAATTATAATCTCCTTCGTTTTATTGGTGGAGCTGGCGGGTATCGATCCCGCGTCCGGAGAAGTGCGCTTTGGCCTTAATCCCCGTCGAAACCTTTCTCAGCCCCGTTCATACTACTTATAAGAGTTTCATCCGCCTTTTTTTCGGTCATATTCTCAAAAATCCATAGAAAAAGATTGACCCGCCGAGGAAGACTTCGCTTTGGGCTTTGCCTTGACGGGGTTCAGGTCCAGTCTCACAGGATCTTTCTTCATGATGAAGAGGAGTTCCTGCAGATTGGTCTGCAAGTCGGCAAGCGTTGCCCTTCTGGCCGGATCTTTGTGCCCATCGCGGAAGGTCTGAATGAACGAGCTTTTCAGTTTGAATGTCAGATAGCTCCACAGATTATACCAGTTCCCGCGAGGAAGCATGCAATGTGCTCCCGTTCCCAGCGGACAGCGGCCCTTGCGCAGATTTTCATCGGGCGTTCCGCAGGCCGACTGCTTTGAGGGATCAAAGTAACTGTAGGGGTGCAGACCGCACATGAGAATATTGAAAACCGTCAAAGCCGCGCCGAATTCAACATGGTGAATATTCCGCGGCTGGGCAAGCAGTTTGGGGTTTTCCAGAAGTTCAGGGGCGACATGCGATGCAAAGTATGTCTTTGTGATGTCGGTGCTGGTTCCTTCCCCGGGAATCTGGTAACTGTCGCAGTCGATGAACGAGACATGCCCCTTCTGATCCACAAGAAAGTTGGCCGGATTGAAGTCATTGACCAAGATCTTTTTTGATGTCAGATACTGAAGTTTGATCAGAAAGTCCTGCGCGACCAGAGCAAGTTCGCGTCTTGTCCATTTGGGGAAACGCTGCTGTATGCTTTTAACGCCGCTGAAGGCCTGAAACGAGATCCCGCTGCATCGATTCATGGCAAAACCGATCACCTGCCCCCGGCTATTGCAGACAACTGCGCGAGGCCATGCAAAGGAAGCCTGATCGATATCCTTGCTGATGGCAAGCATATCATAGATCCGTTTCTCGATTTCGGAACGCTTTGCCGGATTCTGAAGCAGGTCGTCTTTGTAAATCTTGACAAGAACATTCGGTTTCCCAGGAATCGCATACACCGTTCCTTCTCCGCCCGATGCCTTGCAGTCCGATGCAGTCAGATGCAAAGGGGTTCCCTTGAGGGAATACACCGTGAGGCTGTCCGTCTGCTTTGACGCAGACGCTGTGCCGATTCCGTTGAACCAGTTGGCCGCCCCCGTGTCGGAAGACGCAGCAGCCGGTTTTGCCGGTGATTGTGCTTGTCGCCGGACAGGCTGATACTGCGGAGCCATCCGATAAGTCGGATGCCCAGCAGCATTGCCGGTCTGGTGTGTTGCCGCAGGCGCGGTGGGGGTTGTGGTGTTCGTGTCCTTGAACATGTTCAGCAGTCCGTCAAAAATACCCATGATTTCGTCTCCTGTTCGGTTGGTTGTTACTGGTTATAAGCTGTTCAGCGTGTCTTTTTCCGGAGCGGGTATGGAAATTTGCAGAGAAATCTCCGGGAAAAAGATCAGATTGTTCATGACCATGCCTGGAATGACCCGCCGTTCCGTCTTGAGCCAGGGATATTTATCGACGTGGTCGCGGAACAGATCCTGTGTCAGAATGAGCGCATCTTTATTGGCATCCGCCTGGAGGAGCAGGAAATCATCCGCACGTGTTCCGGCCGGGACCTGGCAGAAGTGTTCGGGATCATCTTTCAACAGCTTTTCATACACATCGGCCTCCTGCGGTGCATTTTTTTTCAGAACATGCGGAGCGGACGCGTCAAAAAACACCTGAAATGCCTGATTTGCCTTTTTCAGATGGTCCGTAATGACAAGCAGATGTTTGAGCGAAATGCCGGTCCGGGATGCTCCCCAGTGAAGGATGTTGGAACCGTCAAGCAGATATTCTGTTCCCCCGTGCTGATCAACTGGAGCCGCCTGCTCAATGATTACTTTCGGCGCTTCCTCTTCATAAGTCTGCGAGACGATCTGCCCGATTTGGGCAAATGTCTGCCGCATCCCGCCGAAGTTGGGAACCATGACACGGTCACGCCCGGCAATCGAAGCAAGAGCCTCCATGTCGGCGTCCTTCCCCAGTGCAATGGCACGGCAGATGAGCTTCCCGGATTCCGCCGAACTGCGAATATGTTCGGCAGCTTCCTGAAAATCATCCGTGGACTTCCCATCGGAAAGCAGGATCAGATTCGGAGTCACATACGAGATCCCGGCAGTCTCATAACGTCGGATTTGTGCCTGGAGAGCTTCCTGAACCAGCGCGAGCGCCGCGCCGATCGGGGTATCGCCCTTCGGACGGATGCTGCGGTTTGGCAAATCGGACGAATGAAGCGGAGTGAACTCCTCCAGCATACAGAGATTGTCTCCCATGCTGACGGCTGCGATGTCCACTTGCGCATTCAGAAACTGGACATCGGCAATCGTTTTATAGAATGCCTTGAGTGACGACATCATGTCTGCAAGCCCCTGTCCCCACATGCTGTGCGAGGTGTCAAGGACCAGTATTACCGGGCAATGCGGCATCGCGTTGGTCAAATCAAACATTCCGTTGTTCATTTCGTTCGCGCTCTCGTTCATCATTTTTTCCTCCATTACATTGTCTTCTTCGTTTATTTTTTCCAAGTCCCACTTCGGGGTACGCTCATTGTAAGGGGTGGGCTTCAGTTTTTTCCGGTGATTTCGTTCCAAAAGTGCTGAATTTTGGTCCAATTCCGATAAATCAGCCAGCCGATAGCCAAACTGCCCCCAATAATCAGCAATGGTTCCCAAAAGAAAAAAACAATCACTGCCAGCGCCAGAAGGCCCCAGCCGTTCAGCTTTATTCCAGTAATCTTCGGTCCGTTCGACATAATCTCCTCCTTCATTCTCTTTTTTATGCGCTCTTGCGGATCAAATCCAAAAAATCCATGCCTATGTGTTTTTTTGCCTCATGGTATTCATCCGGTCGAACAGTAACCAGATGATCCAAGTCGAAATGGAAAGCCGGGCCCGATACTTCGGGGCGCAGAGTCCGCTGATTCCATATATAATGGTGATGTCTCGCCGGATCGACTGCGGCGGTCGGATTCAGAAGTTCGTCATATTCATTGAAATCACGAATAAACTCGACCAGCCTCGCTTCCGGTACACCATGTGCATCGGGCTTTTCCGGAGTTACCTGTTGAGCTGCCACATGCTTCCACAGCTCACGAGGTGTCAGATTCAGGAAAATGACTTGATACCCATGCCGCCGGGCCTGATCCGTATACGGAGCAGTCTGCCACGGTTGCAGATTCGTGTTGTCGCAGATAACCACGTCGACTCCACGTCGAAGAGATTGTTGGAATCCGACAAGGTTCCAATAATGGTAGACCGCCAGTTTTGTCAGGTCGAAGCAGTAACGTCCGTCTTCCATGAAAAAATCGTCGGTGGAATGATTGGCAATGGTCAGTCCTGCCGCGCGGATGGCATCAGTGATACAGCGGGAAAGAGACGTTTTCCCTGATCCGGGTACAGCGCGGTTCATTATGACGGTTTTGGCAAAACACGGGGTGTTTTTCATGCTTCTGATCTCCTCACATTTGCGGTTTCTACAGGAGATAAGGAAGTGGTAAAGCATTTTTTCGGATAAAATTCGGGTAAATCTCATTTTTCCATAAAAAAAGAGAAAAAGAGGCGACAGGCATCGTGAAGTCTGTGTAACGAATTTTCTGTAAAATCGCAAAGGGTTCCGGAGCGAGGAGGCTCTTGAATTGGCAAAAAAAATGTGATAAGTTCTCCGAACTGCTTTATTAACCTTCCCTGAAAACAAAACAAAACGAGAGGACTTATCACAATGGAAGAATTTAGCATGCCTCAGTCGATTTTGCAAATCGTTTCTGAAAAAGGTTTTGACGGTCTGCGTGAAATCATGCAGATGCTTTTCAACGAAGCAATGAAAATGGAACGTGAGAATTATCTCCACGCAAGTCCGTATCAGCGTACGGACTTGCGAATTGACCACGCCAACGGGTTCAAACCGCGTACCATCAATACGCTTCAAGGCGAGATTCAACTGTCCATCCCGCAAACGCGAAATGGCGGTTTTTATCCGTCCTGCCTTGAAAAAGGGATGCGCAGCGAGCGTGCGATCAATGTTGCTATGGCGGAAATGTACATTCATGGTGTTGCGACCCGCGAGGTTACGACAATCTTGGAAAAGATGTGCGGTCTTGAGGTCTCTGCCATGCAGGTCAGCCGTGCGACAGAAATGTTGGATGCCGAGTTCAAAAAATGGCGGGAACATCCATTGCCGGAGCCTATCAAATACCTGCTGCTGGACGCCCGGTACGAAAAAGTCCGTCGCGAGGATAATACGGTGGTGGACTGTGCCCTGTTGATTGCGTACGGGATCACGGAGAGTGGTCGCCTCTGCGTACTGGGCGTGAGTGTGGAACTCTCGGAAGCGGAGGTGCATTGGCGTAAGTTCCTGGAGTCGCTGATCGCCCGGGGAATTCATGGACTGAAACTGATCGTCAGCGACAATCATGTTGGTTTGAAAGCTGCCCGAATGAGCATATTTCCGTCTGTTCCGTGGCAGAGA
>OQVZ01001109.1_pt1 | contig 10074 bp, 10 predicted proteins | sample 1691571 | NCBI WGS metagenome assembly OQVZ01 (sample SAMN03418261, study PRJEB22391) | human gut metagenome | biome: human-gut; feature: organic feature; material: feces | host: Homo sapiens | place: Tanzania | collected 2013-01
GGTTCTCTCCTGTTGGTCCGCCGCCGAGACATCACATGCCGCCTCCGCCGCCGCGCTGGTGACAAAGATCAGGAGAATCCCCCTGTCGGGTTCTATATAAATTGGGCAAAAAACAAAGAACAAACAACAAAGGAGATCACCCCTATGTTCTTCCAACAGCTCATCGAAAACTTCAAAACGATTATCACCACCGTTTTGTTTTTTAAGGAAGAAGTGATTATTCTTCAACCGGCTTTGCCGCGGGGAGCGGTCCGTACTGATTGTCGCCGTTGGTTCCCTCGGGGATGCAGAGAAGCAGAACGATCAGAGGTCCGATGAAGGGAATCAGCCCCAGGAGGATCAGCCAGGCGCTTTTGCCGGTGTCATGCAGACGGCGCGCGGTGACTCCGAGATAGGGGAGCAGCACTGCAAGATTCCAAAGTCCGGCGAGAATCCCGCCTGCTTTGGGAATGAGGCCGAGCACGAATGCGATGACGAAAGTTGCAAGAACCCACATCCAGAATTCCTGCCTGCTTGCGCGTCCGTTGAAGCAAAAATACTTCTTGGTGCCCGTTTTATTTTAAACGTTTTCTTTTACTTCAGGAAAGAGACGATCATTTCTCCACAGGATCGAGTATCAGCTCGACAACCGGAACGGCAACCTGCGGCTTCTCGACCGGAAGAGTCAGAACTGCCACGGATTCCGTGCTTCCCGCAATATGACAATTCTTGATTTCCTTTTTCTGAAACGGAATTTCCGAATGATCGTGCAGGAAACGCGCATAGCGGATACATCCGGCAAGTCCCGGGAGACGCAGATGACGGTTCTGCCACGAAAACAGATGAATGTAAAGGCGGTGCGTCACTGGATTCCATGTTGCGCGGCAATCCTCTGGAACGGCAAATTTTTCCGGAGCGGTCTCGCATCCGAGAATCGCGCGGGAATGCAGATTCCACCATTCGCCGATCTCTTTCAGAATCTGTGAAGAGCGCGGATCAAACGTTCCCCGCCCTGTCGGTCCGACATTCAAAAGCATATTGCCGCCTTTGGACACATGATCGACCAGCATCTTCACCAGCTCTTCGGAAGAGCGCCAATGCACGTTCTGCGTCGTATACCCCCACTGACCGTTTATGACCTGGCAGCCCTCCCAGCGGCATTTGACATTGCTGTTTTCGGGCAGCGACTGTTCCGGCGTGGAAAAATCATCGAATCCGGGCAGACGCGAAATCAGGATTTCCGGCTGAAGGCTTTTGATTTTCGCGGCAAGCGCCGGAGCGTTCCAGATGTGTTTCGTATCCGGATAGCTGCCGTCAAACCAGATGATGTCAATCTTCCCGTAGTTGGAGAGAAGCTCCGTCACCTGATTGTGCAGATACTCGGTATAAGGAGCGTAATCGCGTTCCGCAGGAAAATCGCGGAGCGGATGACGGGCGTCAATCACATAGTTCGGATGATGCCAGTCAGGGAGCGAATAGTATATCCCGATATGGAAATTCCGCGCACGGAAAGCGTCAATCACCTCACGGAGATAATCTCGTCCGTAATAATGCATGGAACTGTAATCGGTGAATGCCGTATCGAACATGCAGAAGCCGTCATGGTGTTTCGCCGTGAAAACAACATAACGCATTCCGGCGCGCTCCGCGGCCTCCGCCCATTTCTCCGGATCGAACCGATCCGCCTCGAACTGGTCGACATACTTCTGATACTGTTCATCCGTCATTTTCAGATCGGACTTCACCCATTCATTCCCGAATGCGCCGGCATAGACGCCCCAGTGAATGAACATTCCGAATTTGCTTTTTTCAAACCAATGCATACCCTTTTTTCCTTTTTATAAAAATGGTTTACCTCACTATAGCATAAAAAGAACTGTTTTCAAATTCCGGACCCCAATTTTTTCCGGAGTCCGGATGCGTCTTTTATTCCGTCTGCCGGGAACCGTCTTCACCGATAAGTTCGGAGTCGATGAAACGGACATTTTCCGCATGTCCGGCGTTTCCGCTCTCTTTGGCGGAAATGCGGCAGCGTTCAAACGTCAGGTTCCGGAGCGGAATCTGCGTGCTGGCATTGCCGGAAAGTGCGATCCGGCACTTATCGCCCGTAATGTCGCGGAAGTGAAGGTCGGAAAACACCGGAATGCCGCGCTCAGGCGGGATGACCGGCCGGGTCATCACCTTCCAGTGCTCCGGAATCGGCTTGCCCAAAAACGATTCCGGAAGTTTCACCATGCTTTCGGGAAACCAGTTGAGGTCAAAGTCAATCACCTTTCCGACTTCTGAAAGGTTCACGTTCCGGATGTAAATATCACGGACATAACCGCCGCGCGTGAGTCCGCTCTTGAATTTCATGCCGACTCCCGTGTGGCGCGCCGTCATGTTCTCCACAAGTATATCCGAAGCAGGAGCCTTCCGGCAGCCGACCTCTTTCACCCACTATAGTGTGCGGAAAGGTTTGATCAGTGAGGCAGGAAAGGTTTACACACTATCGGTTTTATTGAAAAGGTTGAACGTGTAAACTTATCTATGAAAAATCTATCAGAAAGTTTACACAAAAATAAGACAAAGAAAAAGGTCCCGACATCATCTGCAAGATGACATCGGAACCTTTTGTGTAAATCACTCTTTCAAATTTATATTACTTATTTTGCTCATTTTTGCCCTGCTGAATCTCGCTGCTGGAGGCGTTGACTCCATCGGTCAAACTGACACCCAGATCACTCTTCGTAGCTTGAATAATCCGGGCGATGCCGGGCAAGCCGGTTTGATTTGGCAGGATGCTGATTGCTCCTTTGTTTACTTTGCCGGCAAAGATTTTTCCGTGCGGCGTCGGGTCTTCCGTTGTTCCGGATGAAACGCTGATGTAGGCCGTCCAGCCATCCTCCCACATCACAACACTTTTGTTTTGCGTCGATTGTGTGACAGTATGGATCACGCTTTCGGAGCTTTCAGTTGTCTTGACAACCTTTCCTCCCGCGTCGTATTCAGTAATAACACTGTGGGTCGCTGTGCAACCGGGCAGACACACTGCCGCAATCAAAGCGGCAAAAGAAAGAAGTTGTTTACGCATTATTTATAGTCCTCCATTTTCGTGTTTTTGAAACCTCCCCAGCCGAAGCACTGACACAACACTGCCAGCAGCAGGCCGAAAAGAATCATTGTTGTGAGACGCTGCAACTCCTGTCTGCTGATCTTATTCAGCGGCAGACACAGCGGATGACGATGAAAAGCCTCCAGAATTGCGTTGACCGCAAAGCGGATATTGGCAACAGTGAAGGCAAAATAGGTCCGAGCCGCAGTTCCGAAGTCAAAATCATGCGGCAGCGCGGCGATCTCAAACGGCTCAAGCAGCATCGTCACCAGACCGCGGAAACGGCTGCTCCAGGCATCCGGGCCGATCCCGTTATAGCATCGCCGGAGCGTATCTCCGGACGCCTGCCAGAATGCGGCAGACGTCCAGATGCCGATGTCGCGGCCGTGATTCAACAGGGAATCAACATGATTTATGTCATAATCACAGCCCACGTGTCACCTCAGTAAGTTTCAAGCATCGTTCTGACTTGAGCGATGATCGGTTCCCAGGTCGGTTTGTCGACAATCAACTGCGAACTGTACTTGCGGTTGACGTTCTGGAGGAACGCCTTCATGTCGGCGGCGGACATTGCATCACTGCCGACGAGCTTGCTGATCGTCATGTTGATGACTTCACGGACAATTTTCGCATCGTAAGTTTTACCGGTGATTTTCTTCGCTGCAGCAAATGCTTTCGGCAGGTCATTCAGTCGATGGATTGCGATCGACATGGCACGCTGCGGCCATACTTCGGAAGCCATATAGAGGTCATACGCTTCAGCATACCTGCCGATGGCATTGGCCCAGAAGCCGCTGTCATGAAAGGCTTCCGCGCCAGTCGATTTGATCAGGTTATAGACTGCCTGCGCATATTCCGGCTCGTCCTGACGCCACCAGATACTGAACAGAGAAACATATTGTACGCTGGTCAGAGATTTCTCAAGCTCTGCATTTGCAATCAGACCGTCTGCATATTTTTGGAGACCTGCAAGTGAACGGTCCGAGCCGGCGGTCTGATCGTAGGCGATCACTTTGTGGCGAATCACGCTGATTTTCTGCCAGTCGTTTATCGCGTCAATATTGTCGAGACACTCCTTTGCAGCCTTGACAACCGACTGGTCTAGTGCAGTGCGGTTCTGATAGAGCGGCGTTCGGACATTCGTCTGGATTTCTTTCCAGGCGTATTCGGCAGCGGTTGCGGTGATGGTTGCGAGTCCGCAGAAAGCGGCGGTAGAGAGAAACAGTTTACGCATTTTGTTCCTTTTGTTTTGTGTGTTTTAGGTTTCAAGAGTTGATTTTGTCCTGAATCCGTGCCGGGATGTCGGCGACGAATTCGACGGCTCCACCGAGAATACGGAGGCGGTTGCACTGAAGAGTTTGTTCATGATGTTTTCTTTTTCATGATGCTTCCTTTTTATTGTTGTATTATGTCCGATTTGCCGGACGAGGTTTCAGTTGCCATAGGGCAGACAAAGATTTTCCGTTCGCTGCTTATGTCCGTAATGTCCATCACCGCCATCTCCGCTGTAGGTCATGGTTGAATCACAGCCAGCCTGCCGGAGGCGGATCTCAATGCGGCGTTTGATCATATCGTTCTGTTGTTTGGTTTTTCCGGTATTGTGAAGACTGTCGAAGTAAGGCCGCTCGCCGACTACCAGTCCGATTTTATGCTGATGGTTCTGAATCTCCGGAAAGAGCTTCCGGAATGCGGTCTTAGTCGATGCCGCCGGATAGCCGATGCCAGCCACCAGCACAGCGGAGCAGTTGGCGGGGACATCGTAGGTGACGCCGAGCGTCTGTTCAGCGGTTTCTCCGAAATAGGCCATGCCGATTACCGCGAGACGGGCATTTTGCGCCCGTGCGTTTTTGATCAGGAAGTTCGTCCACGGTCTATCCGGCAGAAACTGATGAAGGCTTGTTCGCCGCCAACCGAGCAGCAGGGCATCCGCTTTGGCGCCGAGCGCCTGCAAATATTCGGCCAGTTTGTCCGGATCGCGGAAAACCGAATCTCGCAGATTCTCCTGTCCGCCGTACGCAATGATCACGGTCAGGTCAAGGCTCTTGAGATAGTCGATTACATCGACTAGCCTGGAAAGTGATTCCTCCGTTGTAAACGTGACAAGCACAGCATTGTATTTGCGCGACATGTAATAATCAAGATTTGCCTGCAACTGCCGAAACTGCTCCGGCGTCTCCGGACATTTGACCTCGTTGATGATGCGAAGTCCCTTCCGGAGTTCGACGTATTCCATTGTGTAGTTCTGATACTCCGCTGAGCGGTAAATAGCGATCCACTTTCTCCAGCTTGCCGAGTCAAGTCCGATGTTCGGATCATACTGCAGATTGCGCTGGTCCCGGAACAGTGCCTGCTGGATGCGCTGAAGTTCGATCAGCTGCGGCATCCTGTCCGTGTAAGACGCAACTTTCGGTGTGGAGACCTTGACGCCCGGAGACGACAGAACCTGGACGTTTGCCCGGTCGATCTCCGGCAAATCAAGCTCCTCCAGTTCGACTTCGGAAACAATACGTACCAGCGACACGGCGGGAACTCCCGCGGTTGCTCCGCTGACCTGCGGTACGTTTATCCGTGGCACCGCAACGCGCGGAATCGCCACGTTTGCCGGCAGCACATCGTCGATTGCTTTGGAGGAAGCGACCACATGTCCACCGGAATCCGTCAGATAGCTGACACCGACAACAGTTCCTCCGCCGATCGCAGCCGCTGCAACCGCCGAAGCTGCGATTTTCTGAATTGTGTTCATATTCATCTCCTTTCGTTTGTTATGGAGTCCACGATGGCCACGTCGGAGCCGCTGCCGAGTTGAAGTTGCAATCAGCTGAAGTATAGCCGGACATGGACGAGGCTTTGAACGTTCCGTCCTTTTCGTACTGAGCCAGCTTGAGTCCGTAGACGCCGGATGCGGAAAGCAGCGCCGGGGAGACGTTGACCGTTGTGCTCGACGTGGAGAACACGCCGCCGGTCAGCTTGTAGGCGTAATCGCCGCCGAACATCGTCTTGTAATGAGTAACAGCAAACGAGAAAAAGTAGTAACCGTTCGCGACCCATGTGCCGGATGCTGCGCTCCATTTATAACCCTTGTAGATGGTATAGGCGTCTGCCTGGGAATCGTTCCTGGTGTAAATCACCTCTGCATCGCCGTAAGAGCCGTCGTAGACCGTTCCGCCGAAAAAGCAATACGGTGTGCCTGGCTTGCGGATCATCATGCCACAGACGGAGCAGATGCCGCCGCTGTTGATCGAGCTGTGCGTGCAGACCGTGCCGCAGACGGAACAGGTTCCGAAGCTCCAGGCATGGGCCGAATGAACTGTGCCGCAGACCGTGCAGGCGTCTCCGAGCTTGCTGACGCCCTGGTGGACAGCCTGATAGCCGCAGGCATTGCATTTGCGACAGAGAGTCGGGCTCCCGGAGATTGACATCCAGACATGATTTGCTGTGTAACCGCAGATCGAGCACTTGTGCGTTGTCCCGTCTACCGGTGTCAGTGCACTATGATCGCAGACGTAATCGCAGACGGAGCAGATGCCGTCGCTGAACTGGTGACTGGTGATCACCTTGCCGCACTCACTGCACTTGACACACTGTTTTTCCATTGAGACCTTAACCAGCGAGTGAGGAAATAAAGCGAAGCATAGCCGGCACTCATGTTGAGTACTATCAATACTCGTAATGCTCGTGAAACCTCCATTATGCGGACATTTTCCTTCCGCGCCGCAGACCGTGCAGATTCCCGGATTGCCGGGACGATACTTATGCGGGAAATGCTCCTTGTGGCACTTCTCGCAAATGCCGCTGCCGTCATTCGGCCAGCGGTGCTGATGTGTTCCAGTCAGCAAAGCGATTTTATAAGGTTTCATTTTGCACCTCAGAACGGCACGGCATTGCCGGACGGGACAATGCAGATCACGGCATTGTTGATCGGTTTACAGTAATCGGATGCCAACACTGAAGTCAGGTTGAAACTTTCATAGTTTGCGGTGCGGAAATAAAGCATAACGGGCAGACTTTCTCCGGCATTGTAACCGAGCGGGCTTGCAATCGTGTGTCTGCCGAAAAGCGCCCGTCTGTTTTCAGCATCGCCGATTACGGTATACTGCGGATTTTTGATGTCCTTCAGGATCGTCCATTTTCCTGAGGTGGAAAAGTAGAGCAGACACAACCGCGTGACCGGCTCCGTGACTTCGTTGCCATCGGCATCCAGGAAACCTGAGAAGCTGACGTTCAGCGTCAGTGGAAATGCCGCTCGCAGAGTCAAGGCATACTGGTAATCCTTTCGCGGATCGGCGACGGACATCTCCGGTGTCGGCCATGTACTCGGCTGTTTTATGCTGACATCGTCCGGCAATGAGGCTCCGGGCAATATAACATCCACCGTTGCGCCGTGTTCGCCGGAGATCGTTGTAGACGGATTGCCGGTATTGGACCCGGGATCGTTGTCAAAACAGGCAAGGCACGTTCCGGCCAAGACGAACAGCGAGAACAGAGCAATACCGAGAGTTTTCCAGAAGTTTTTCATAAAGAATCCTTTCATCAGATTGTTTCGGTCACGGCGATTTGCATCGTACCGAAGTTGGTGATGACCACCATGTAAGTCTTGTTTTCCGTATAAGTCTGATTCGACGTTCCATTGCTGACCGTCAGAGTGCCGGAGGTCAGCGCGATATTGCAGATCAGCGCTTCGCCGAACGGAATATTGGAGACGTTATCCAGGCTGACCGTTACGTCTGAAGACATCGTGTAGTTCTGAATCTCTCCATTGAGATAGTCCAGGGGAAGCGCCCCCGTGGCGGTTGTCTGCGCCTTGACTGTCGGCAGTGATTCATAATCCGTTCGGATCGGCTCCAGCACAACGACATCGCCGGAGAAGATGAACCCCTTCCAGTCGTCGTAAGCCCCTTTGGAATCCATCCACGTAAAACGCGCATAATAAGTGTTCCCGGCAATATAAGAGGGCATCATTTCCGCATCAAGCGTGAAGCTGACCGAGGCGCCGTACTCCGGCACGCCGACATATCCTTCCGTAAGCGCATGATACTGCTCGTTGTAGAATACCTTCATTTTGGCATAATGATCGGTCATGCGGATTCTGGTGTAACTCCCCTCCGCAAAAGCCGGATCGGTACCGATGTCGAGATAGAGGGCGACGTTGTCCCGGTTCTCATCATACGGAACAGGCAAGGTAATTTTCGCCGCCTTCGCACCGAAGTTGTCGGGCAGTTGATCGGAGACAATCTTTCCATCTTCGTCAAGCTCCGCCGCTCCACCCGGAGCTCCGAGCTTGTCTGCATCGAGCTTGCGGTCCAGAGCTTGCTTGTCCGGCAGCGCCTCATAGGTTTTGACAGCCTTCTTCGTAAAGGCACCGATCGGAACATCCTTGAGCTCCGTAACCCGGTAGGCTTTGCCGTCGGCTTCGACGTAAACGATCATGCCAAGCCACGGCGATTCGATCGTCTCCAGCGCGTCGGTGTCAGCGACAGCCAAACCGGCGATCGGCGCCGTTCCCGGCGTCGTCAATTTCAAAGGTTTTGCAAGATCAATAAAATCAGCCATTATACAGTCTCCACTTTGACAAAAGTCTCACCTGTGACTAGACGGATTTCCCCGTAAACGAGATACGCTGTCCCGTTGAGTGTAATTTCCGTTCCGTTCGCACCGGTTCCGCTGATGCCGCCATTGTTTTCCTCGAATTCGAGATATCCTCCGATGCCGTCGAACTTCAACGCTTTCAGTCCGGATGATTTCGGCAGCAGGACAAACACCATTGCCGCCGCAGGCGCATCGCCGAGGCTTGTTTTGTTCATCGGCGCGGCGGCGGCAATGGTCACGGTCGATGCCGTCAGCATATCCGCGGTGATGTCCGCGACCTTGTAGATTTCATTGGTGGACATCATCCAGCCGTAATACATAGTCTTTGCCGCCGTGATCGTAAGCGAAACAGTGATCTCCATCGTCACGCCGGTCGCCGACGCGGTGAACGTGAGTTCCGCGCTTCCCTCTGACGTCGGTGTCCCGGAAAGCGTTTTTCCGTTCAAAACCAGACCGTCCGGCAGAGTGCCGGAGGTCAGCGCGACCTCAACGTCTGCTCCGTTTGAAGCGACCGCATCGAACGTCAACGAGAACGGAGCGCCGACCGAAAGCGTGCGCTCGTATTTCTGCGTGCCGGAAATGGAGACATCACTCAATGCGACAACCGCGACGGCGACCCAGTGGCCATTGCGGCGACAGTAGAAATTGCCGTCCTGCGGCGCCTCCTCCATCGTGTTCTGTACGGCACTGATCCAAGAGTTGTAATCAAGGGTTCCGCCGTTGTTCAAATATTCCTGGTACTGCGTCATGCCGCTGACACCCTGGGCGAAGCGGATGCGTCCACCGCGGGAAAGGTCGAGCGTCTGATCTGTGAAATAGACGTGAGTCTTATTGTCGGTATCACAGTAATGGATCGTAACGCGGTGCGTCACATCCAGCGTTTTGACTTCGCCCGGATCGGCCGGATCGTCGAAGTAGAGTTCGACGGTGGCAATCGGCTTGACGCCCGTCAGCGTAACTGCGTTGGCGATGATCTCCACCGAGCCTTCTTCACCGGTGCCGAATTCGACCGGACTGAAAACCGCAGCGTTTTCTCCCTGTGGTCCCTGCTTTCCCTCCGGACCGATCGGACCGACCGGACCTTCCGGGCCGCAGTAGAGACGGATTCCCGCGCTCCACGCCCCGAGATCAACTGCTGTTTTCTGATAATAGAGCTGATATTTCTGTGCAATCGCAACAATCTTGTCCAGTTCAGTCTTGAGGTCCTTGTCAGAGTAGAGCACATTGAGCAGCGACGGACAGGAGAGCTCGGTGTAAACCGTCGTTTCGCCATCCGTCCAGGCGTAGGCTTTGGTGCCGTTGTCGCTGGATTCCAGCCTGGCGAACACCGTGCCGGACTCCCGCGCCGTGATTGATTCACAGTAAAGGTCGGTTGCCATGTAACGGAATCCGCGGTCGGCGGCGTCATAGTTATG
>OQVZ01001114.1_pt1 | contig 10020 bp, 8 predicted proteins | sample 1691571 | NCBI WGS metagenome assembly OQVZ01 (sample SAMN03418261, study PRJEB22391) | human gut metagenome | biome: human-gut; feature: organic feature; material: feces | host: Homo sapiens | place: Tanzania | collected 2013-01
AACATTCCGGCAGAGGAGCGTAAGATCGGATCAATCGTTATCACTGCAGATAAGGGACTGGCAGGTGCTTACAATCACAATATCGTGAAGCTTGAGGAAGAGATCCTTTCCAAGCCGGGTCAGCACAAACTTTTTGTTGTAGGAGAGCTTGGACGTCATTATTTCGCAAAGAAGGATGTAGATATTGATACAAACTTCCGTTATACAGTTCAGAAGCCGACCATGCATCGTGCCCGTGACATTTCAGCGGTTATTCTGGATCAGTTTAACAATCATGAACTGGATGAGGTTTATGTAGTATATACACGAATGGAAAATGCAGTTCAGTCAGAGGCAGAAGTATTAAAGCTTCTTCCACTCGAGAGAGGGGACTTCGGCGAAATGAAAATGCCTTTGAATATGTACCGTGAGGAAATTGAAATGGTTCCTTCTGCAGAGGATGTCATGAACAGCATTGTACCAAGTTATATCAATGGTATGATCTACGGATGTCTGGTTGAGGCTTATGCCAGTGAGCATAATGCCCGTATGATGGCAATGAAGTCAGCAACAGACAGCGCACAGGATCTGATCAAAGAATTGTCAATCCTCTACAACAGAGCGAGACAGGCTGCGATCACGCAGGAGATCACAGAGGTTTGTGCCGGTGCAAGAGCTCAGCAGAAGAAGAGTTAAAATGTCGAGATGCGTTACAGACAGCAGATTGCTGCAGTCTGTAATGACTGAAATATAGAAAGAGAGAGAGAACATGAATAAAGGACGAATTGTACAGGTTATGGGACCTGTCGTTGACGTAGTGTTTGAAAACGGTGATCTTCCTTTTATCAAAGATGCTCTTGAAGTTGATAATAATGGAAAGAAATGCATCATGGAGGTTGCACAGCACCTTGGAAATAATGAGGTGCGCTGCCTGATGCTTGCTGCAAGTGAAGGACTTTGCAAAGATATGGAAGTTACTGCAACAGGAGCCGGTATTCAGGTTCCTGTCGGCGAGCAGACACTTGGAAGATTATTTAATGTACTCGGTGAGACAATCGATAACGGAGAGCCGATTACAGATTCTAAAAAATGGGTGATCCACAGACAGCCGCCTACATTCGAGGATCAGAGCCCGGTAGTTGAGATCCTTGAGACAGGTATCAAAGTTATCGACCTTCTTGCTCCTTATGCAAAAGGTGGTAAGATCGGTCTGTTCGGTGGTGCCGGTGTAGGTAAGACCGTACTGATTCAGGAACTGATCCGTAACATCGCAACAGAGCATGGTGGATATTCCATTTTCACAGGAGTTGGAGAGCGTTCCCGTGAGGGTAACGACCTCTGGACAGAGATGAAAGAATCCGGAGTACTGGAGAAAACAGCCCTGGTATTCGGACAGATGAACGAGCCACCTGGAGCTCGTATGCGTGTCGCTGAGACAGGACTTACAATGGCAGAGTATTTCCGTGATGAGCAGCATCAGAATGTGCTTCTTTTCATTGATAATATTTTCCGTTTTACACAGGCTGGATCTGAGGTATCTGCCCTTCTTGGACGTATGCCTTCAGCCGTAGGTTATCAGCCGACACTGGCAACAGAGATGGGTGAACTTCAGGAGCGTATCGCTTCTACGAAGAACGGTTCTGTAACATCAGTCCAGGCAGTATATGTGCCGGCCGATGACCTGACAGACCCGGCTCCGGCAACAACATTTGCCCACCTGGATGCAACAACAGTACTTTCCAGAAAGATCGTTGAGCAGGGTATTTATCCGGCCGTAGATCCGCTGGAGTCAAGCTCCCGTATTCTGGAAGCAGACGTTGTAGGAGAAGAACATTACGAAGTAGCCAACAAGGTAATCGCAATTCTTCAGAAATATAAAGAACTGCAGGATATCATCGCAATCCTTGGTATGGAAGAACTTTCAGATGAGGATAAAGCAACCGTTATGCGTGCAAGAAAGATCCAGAAATTCCTGTCCCAGCCGTTCTTCGTAGCAGAGACATTTACAGGAATCCCTGGAAAATATGTGCCGCTGAAAGAGACAATCCGTGGATTCAAGATGATCATCGACGGAGAGATGGATGCTTATCCGGAGAACGCTTTCTTCAATGTCGGAACAATTGATGACGTAATTGCCAAGGCAAAAGAGATGGAAGAAGAGTAATTGTTGAAATAGGAGAATGTGCATATGGATACATTTGGTCTGAAAATCATAGCAAGTGATGGTGTATTCTACGAAGGCCGTTGTAAGAAGCTGATCATCCCGGCTCCGGATGGAGAAAAGGGAATTCTTGCAAATCATGAGAATATGGTGATCGCTGTTAATGTCGGAGTTGCACATATGAGTCTGGACGGCGAAGAATGGAAGGACATTGCAGTTGGTGTAGGATTTATTGAAATCGTAAACAATCGTGTTACGCTGATTGTTGATACAGCCGAGAAACCGGAAGACATCGATGTGCGTCATGCACGGGAACAGAAAGAACGTGCAGAAGAACAGTTGCGTCAGCAGCAGAGTATCCAGCAGTATTATCATACGCAGGCATCTCTGGCAAGGGCGATGAACCGACTTCGTGTTTCACAGAATAAGAAGTGGAATCTATAGATTCCGAAGGCAGGTGTGCAGAAATCAGAAGTACCTGCAGGATATATCATTTAATTATAGAAAGAGGGATAGATTTTCCAGAACGGGGAATCTCCCCTCTTTTTTACATTTAAAAGTGAACTGCGAAACTTTTTTGTATTGCATTTTAATTCGTGGTATAATACAATAAACTTATCTGAGTGTCTAAAATTATAGAAAGACAGAGGAAAATAATATGGGTGATAGAAAAAAGCCACGCTCTCTTTCAGAAATCGTAAATGATGTACTTAGTGCGGTACGTGATTATTATGATTCAGAATATGTGTATTATATTGAAAAAGAGTATGGGGATATTGAGACCATCTTTGAGTGGTGTGCGGAGAATGTTCCATGGCAGAGAGATAAGATAAAGATGCTTCCGGAAGAACATCAGCCAAGATGGATGAAGCAGGAGATTACAAATTCAACAGAGGCTGATTACAGTGTGAGTTTACAGCTGGATGAGAATACAGTAGCAATTCTTGCAGCAGTTGGAGTTCACCGGGGTGGGTGCGATGTTGGATTGCTTCGCACGGTGATTCCGTATATACCGCAGGCAATCACTCTTCACAAGCTCCAGAAACAGCAGGAGTACCTCAGTTATCATGATAATCTGACAGGAGTACTTAACAGAAACAGTTTTGTTGCATATCTGGACCATGTGGAACCGGAAGACTTGAAGACATTGGGAGCTCTTTCTGTAGACATTAATGGACTGAAGAATTTTAATAAAGAATTTGGCAGAGATTATGGAGATGAAGTTGTAACCAGAGTTGGAGAGGTGCTTTCAGAGTATTTCCATAATGGTGATGTATACAGAATGACAGGAGACGAGTATCTGGTTCTTGTTGAAGATGCTTCGTATGAAGATTTTACACAACAGGTACATGGTGCATATACAAAGCTTGAGAACATAAGTCTGGGACTTGTTTCAGTAGGGTATGCATGGGGAAAAGTAGACATAGATGTGAATGCTCTTGTGATCAGTGCAGAGAATATGATGCGGGAAGAGAAAAAGAAGTATTATAAGAATCTGCGTAAAGGTCATCATGAGCCGATTATCAAAAAGGATCTTCTGGAGGATATTGAACAGAAGAATTTTATTGTATGTCTGGTACCGAAGATTGATGTGCAGACCGGAGAAATTGCAGGTGCTGAAGCGATTGTCAGATACCATCATAAGGATCTTGGAATTATGGATCCGGGAAGATATATTAATCTTCTGGAAGAGACAAGGTTGTCACATTATCTCGATCTCTATATATTTGAACAGGTATGTCAGATCCTTCATAAGTGGGAGACAGAGGGAATTCAGATGGTGCCGGTTTCAGTAAACTTCGCAGGTGAAACATTGCGGCAGGAGAACATTGCGGATCAGATGAGTGCTCTGATTGAGAAGTATCAGGTGTTATGTGAATATCTGGAAGTAGAAGTGTCAGAGTCCTACACAGATACGAACCAGGAGATGCTGGCGGCATCATGCAGTAAGATCAGAAAAGCGAATGTCCGTGTAGTATTGGATCATTTCGGAGCCAAGAACTCCAGTTTTTCAATTCTGTCCATTATGGATTTTGATGGATTGAAGCTGGATGAGAGCCTGATTACAAATCTGGTTGGAAACAGAAGGAGCAGAGTGGTAGCAAAAGCCGTAATTGATATTTGCCATCAACTGGGATGTTCTGTTCTTGCAGAAAGTGTTGAAACACAGGATCAGCTGAATGTTCTTCAGGAATTAGGCTGTGATTATGCTCAGGGAACATTGTTTAACAAACCAATTAAAGTGGAGTCATTTGAAGTGCGGTATCTGAAGGAATAGGATGATCTGCCGGGGGATGAAACGGAAAAGATTCTAAATATTACAGAGGATAAGATGAAAAATACAGATGGAGTTGAAATTAAATAAGATGAATAAAGCATTGTTCAGAGGCAGAGCAAAGAAACTGATGCTTACGGGTGCTTTGGCAGGAGTGATTGCAGGAGTGGCAATTACTTCAGGAATCTCCTCAATTACATTGAAAAAGGCTGAAAAGAAGCTGGAAATCAGCAATGCGAAATTACAGGAGCAGACAAAGAAGAGCGAAGAACTGCAGGCAGAGTTAGACAGAGAAGAAGTAACAGAAAATACAGCAGAGTTGCTGGCAAGTGATGATGACCGGTGGTGTCTTGCACTTGTGAATGAGAAGCATCCATTGGATACTTCTTATGTGCCGGCGAAGCTGACAGAGATAAGTGGTGGAAAACAGGTAGATTCCAGGATGGCAGACAGTCTGAATAAGATGCTGGATGATGCGAAGAAGGCAGGACTCAGCATGTATGTGACATCAGGATATCGTTCTTATGAGAAACAGAGAGATGTCTTTAATACGACGATGCAGGATTGGATCAATCAGGGATACACACCGCTGAATGCGTATGATGAGACAAAGAAATCAGTTGCAATTCCAGGAACAAGCGAGCATGCAACAGGTCTTGCTGTTGACATTATGTCGACAAAGTACGGGGAGCTTGATGAGAAACAGGGAGATACAGAAGAGCAAAAGTGGTTGATGGAACATTGTTCAGAATATGGTTTTGTTCTCCGGTTCCCGCAGGATAAGTCTGATATTACAGGAATTATATATGAGCCGTGGCATTATCGTTATGTGGGAGTAGATGCTGCAAAAGAGATGACAGAGAAGGGACTTACTTTGGAAGAATATGTTTCTGCAAATTAAGTAAAAACCGTTCTGATTGACAGATAAAAGAGACGTATAAATAATACATAAGGAGGAGAAGTAAATGGAAGATTTAACATTTGGAGAACAGGTGAAAATCGTCCTGGGAAGAAAAGGAATGACGATCAAAGAACTGGCGGAGACGATCGAGAAAGAGACAGGAAAGAAGATGTCACGTCAGAATTTAACACAGCGTCTTGGAAGGGATAATTTTCAGGAACAGGATATGAGATTGATCGCATCTATTCTCGGCTGTCCATTTCAGCTGAGTATCATGTCAGGAGAGATTACGGAGGGCGCAGCCGGACGTATCAGAAAACAGGAAGTAAAATGGAACGAACAGGAACAGCCGGAAGAGAGTTTTTCAGAGGAAACGGTGGAAACAGAGAAGGAAGAACAGCAGCTTACAGGTGAAGAACGTGACATGACGATCGGTGAGATTTATGATATGCATGAAGAACTTGCTGAACTTGAAAAGAATGCAGTAGAAGCAGAACCAACAGAAGATGTCAGAGAAGATCTTCAGGCAGAAGAGGAATATAAGGAAGAACTTCTGGAAGAGCCGGAATCAGATCAGGAAGAAAGCTCTGCGGAATCAGAAGTTTCCTATACGAAAGATTATGCTCAGCCTGTAGAGGAAGAAGCAGAACCATATGAAGAATCAGAAGTTTCATCCTATGAGACACAGCCAGTGCAGGAAGAGGTTACATACGAAGAGCCTGTACAGGAAGAAATAGCACAGGAAGAACCGGAGGAGGAAGTTGGAGACATTAATCCATACACAGGAAAAGAATATGAATCCAACAGCGTACGTATGCATCCGAAGAGAATTGGATATGTGCAGGTTTATGACCGTACAAGCCATAAATGGACAGATATGACAGAATGGGCATTCCTTGGATATCAGGAACGTAAGAAAGTACTTCTTGGAGAGGATTACGAACCGCCGATTTATCTGGATTAGAATTAAAATGGATAGAGAAAAGAAGTGCTTCTGTTGCCGGACACCTCCTTTCTCTATCTTTTTCCTTTCTTTTTAAGAATTACATTAAATATCGACACCAGTGACCAAAAGATTCAGAGTTTTCACATTCATCTTCGGTAAGCTCCAGAATAGAGATGTAAGAACTGGTAAATTGAGGAAAGCCGAACAAGTTAGCCACATGTGCTTCTCTGGGGTCATAAAGACCGGGAACGCCAAGCCAAAGATGATCCTTTTCTTTGATCAGGAGAAGGTGATGATAATTATGACAACCATGCAGAAGAAAACTGTTGTTGGCAAGCGGCCAGAATCTGCGCGGAAGTGTGGAAATCTCTGCGTGTGTAATTTTTCTGGCTTGAATCGAATCGTCCTGAATTGAAGCGTCCTGAATTGCAGTCTCCTCAGTTGGTGTCACCTCAGTTGAAGCAGCATCAATAGAAGTGTCATTAATAGAAGCGTCAGATAATGCTGCTTCGGATACAGTCTCAGATACAGTGTCTTCTGTTATGACGGCTTCTTCCGAAAGGGAAGGATTCTCAGGTTCAGAAGATAAAATCTCTTCTGTTGATAAAGAACAATCAGAAAAAGAATAAAAATCCGGCAGAGGTACAGCGGAGGCAATCCAATGCTGTGGTCGATTCTGAGTGATGGAGAAAATAATGAACCCATCAATGTGTTTAAGAGTTCTTTTATGTGGAAAACGTTCCCCGGAAATGACCAGTTGTGTGGATAAGTTCTGACCAGAGCACTGAAGAAGTGCAACCGGAGAACCTGTAAGCGTCTGATTTTCTAGAATAAATGCATGGACTTCTAACTGTTCGCCAGGGACAATCGGAAGGTTTTTAACATGAAGTGTTAAGAGATAAGAATAACCATGTGGTGAGATTTGCAGAAAACCAAGATTTCTGCGGCGGCAGCAGGATTCGTATTCATATAAATAATAACTTCCCGGATTCATAATAAGCCCCCGAAAAGAATTTTTCTATATAGTTTATTCAGAATGGAAAGGAATATTAATGGTATTTTTATACAATAACCGAAAGGAAACAAAATGAGGATGACAACAGATGAAAAATATATGCGTGCGGCTTTAAAACAGGCAGAGAAAGCGTATAATCTGGGAGAAACCCCGATTGGCTGCGTGATCGTTCATGAGGATAAGATTATTGCACGCGGGTATAACAGACGGAATACAGATAAGAATCCGCTTGCACATGCTGAGGTTGCAGCAATCAGGAAAGCAAGCAAAAAGCTTGGCGACTGGCGTCTGGAAGAATGTACATTGTATGTGACATTAGAGCCATGTCAGATGTGTGCAGGTGCAATTGTCCAGTCCCGTATACCAAGAGTGGTTGTCGGGTGTATGAATCCGAAAGCAGGATGTACGGGTTCCATTCTGAATCTGCTGGATATCCAGGCATTTAATCATCAGGCAGATCTTACAACAGGTGTATTGGAAGAAGAATGCAGCCAGTTGATGAAGCAGTTTTTCAGAGAACTCAGGGAAGCGAGAAAGATGAAGAAAAAAGCGGAAGCACAGAGTCTGTAACATAGAAGAATAAAAGCCTGTGGTAAAATCTTGTGTAAAAGGGAGAACAGCCTACTTGACAAGTATTCATTTATCATGTAAAATAATAATCCGTGCAGCTGGGGTGGTAGCGGTACCTTGGAACCTGCAATCCGCTATAGCAGGGGTGATATTGCGCAGAGGGCGACAGTCTGCAGGGCTGCCCCCGGAAAGTGACGTTGACGTCTGGGTCTCACGCGACGGGACTCTGTGAACCGTGTCAGGTCGGGAACGGAGCAGCACTAAGCAGAACCTCTCGGGTGCCGTGAGGGTGCCTGGGCTGAGTTAACTACCGGGGTAACGCTTGTGGGCCAAGTTCGAAGCGCAATGCACGTAAAGAAAAATGAATAGAATGGTATTTATATTGGAAACGATACATTCCCTCCGGAATGATGAACGAACAACACAGTCTGTTACGCTTATCATTATAGGAGGATTTTTTTATGCCAAAAAATAAGTTTCAAGATGTGATTTTTACAATTATGATGGTTTTCGTCATGGTTTATGCGATGATCTGTTACAACATCGCCCTGAATATGGGAGGAATGAGTAATGAGGTCTTTCTGGCAGCATTCCATGAACTTATCATCATGGGACCGATTGCTTTCATTCTGGATTTCTTTGTTGTAGGACCGATTGCAAAGAAGAAAGCATTTACGATCGTGAATCCACAGAAAGATAATCCGTTTATGATCGTGCTGGCGATTTCCGTTTTATCCATCATTGGGATGTGCCCGTTGATGAGCCTTGCAGCAACACTGCTTTTTAAAGATGCAGGAAATCAGATGATTGCTGTGTGGTTCCAGACAACCGTATTCAACTTCCCAATGGCATTCTTCTGGCAGCTGTGCTTCGCGGGCCCGATTGTCAGAAAAGTATTTGGATTGATTTTCCGTGAGGAGCAGAAAGAAGAGGTGGCTTTTGATTAAAGCCGTAAAATAAGGGAAAGCTATCATACGATAATCTGACACAATTTGTGTTGTTATCGTAGTCGATAGCTTTCTCTTTTTACATTACACACACAATTCTCACATCTTGACATTTCCATCTGCTTCATTCAAAATAGAAAGGTAAGACTTAAAAAGAAAAATGTTCACAAATATATATTATTAACAGGAAAAGAGGTTTATAAAAAAGATGAAGATTCTGCTTGCGGCAGTGAATGCAAAGTACATCCACTCAAATCTTGCGGTCTATTGTCTGCGCGCATATGCGAAGGAGCAGCATCCGGCCAGTGATATTACAATTTCTGAATATACGATCAATCAGCCATTTGATGAGATTTTGATGGATATTTATGAGCAGGCACCAGATGTTCTCTGTCTTTCCTGTTATTTATGGAACGTGACAGAAGTAGGACAACTGATACAGGAGATTCCAAAGATTCTGCCGGATACGAAGATCTGGCTTGGAGGTCCGGAAGTTTCTTATAATGCAAGAGAAGTGCTGGAGAAATATCCAATGGCAGAAGGGGTTATGCGCGGAGAAGGTGAAGCGACTTTTGCAGAACTTGTGGCATATTATGAAGGCCGTGGTGCGGCTGAGTTGATCAATATTCAGGGAATCACATTCCGGGAAAAGGAAAAACAGATTGCCGAGACGCCGTCTCGACAGATCATGGATCTGAGTAAAGTACCGTTTGTCTATGGGGATATTGAGAATTTCAAGAACCGTATCATTTATTATGAGACGAGCAGAGGATGTCCATTTTCCTGTAGTTATTGTCTTTCTTCAATTGATAAATGTCTTCGCTTCCGTAATCTGGAGCTTGTGAAGAAAGAACTGCAGTTTTTTATTGATCATGAAGTGCCACAGGTTAAGTTTGTTGACAGAACATTTAACTGTAAGCACGATCATGCGATGGCAATCTGGAATTATATCAAAGAGCATGATAAAGGGATTACAAATTTTCATTTTGAAGTGGCAGCAGATCTTCTGAATGAGGAAGAGATTGAGTTGATCCGGAGTTTGCGCCCGGGACTCATTCAGCTGGAAATTGGAATTCAGTCAACGAATAAACAGACGATCAAAGAGATCAACCGTTCCATGAATCTGGAAAAAGTACGTGATAAGGTGGCAAGGATTCACGAGAAGGGAAATGTGCCAGAAGAAGATAGGGATGGATTGAAAGCCATTTTGGAATCTGTTAGGGCAA
>OQVZ01001115.1_pt1 | contig 10018 bp, 9 predicted proteins | sample 1691571 | NCBI WGS metagenome assembly OQVZ01 (sample SAMN03418261, study PRJEB22391) | human gut metagenome | biome: human-gut; feature: organic feature; material: feces | host: Homo sapiens | place: Tanzania | collected 2013-01
TGAAAAAGATTGTAGAGATGACGAAAAATTATTTGGATGAGGTTAATGCAAAACCAGGGGAATACAGTTTTTGTATCGGTTATGGATATGATTATGATGAAGCTGTCAAATTTCGTGAGATGCTAAAAGAGCTGGTTGAAGAGAGATTAGGAATTGATGAGATTGAAATTTATCAGATTGGTGCAACGATAGGCGTGCATACAGGTCCATATCCAATTGGTGTTGGAATTATTAAAAAAGCGGATATGTAAAAAGAATTTGGTATCAGAAGAGTAATCGTAATAAAACATCAATGGCTAAACAAAAACAAGTTTTAATGGATTTTAAGAAGCCTTCAACTTTTGTTTATGGCTTATATCGTTTGAAAAGTAGTGTTTTAGCAATTATTAGTAAAGATTCACTTGAAAAGACACTTGATCATGATGGTTATATTGTTTTAAAGAGAACTTGTTTTTATGCTGAAAGTGGTGGACAAGTAGCAGATACTGGTATGATTACGGGTAAAAACTTTACGGCTAGAGTTGTTGATGTTTGATGGAGAATACCGTTTTACGAAAAAAATGGTGGCCGATTTCTATGAAGTTGAAGAAAGAACAATTGAAAGATATCTTGAGAATTTCGGTTCTGAATTATCTGACAATGGATATGCTTTATGTAAAGGTAAACGCCTGAAAGACTTAAAGTTACAATTTGCTCCCGTCATCAATGTCGGGAGCAAAACTACACAACTCGGTTTGTTCAACTTCCGTTCGTTCCTAAATATTGGTATGTTGCTTACGGAGAGTGAAAAAGCGAAGGCTTTGCGTAGTGCCATTTTGGATCTTGTGATAGCTACGATAAATGAGAAAACAGGTGGCGGAACAAAATATATTAATCGCCGTGATGTGAACTATATTCCAGCAGCTATCACTGAAGAGAACTATCGGAAGAACCTAACCTCCGCAATGAGCCAATGTGTGGGTGGACACAAAACCTACAAATATGCACAAGTAACAGACTGGATATACGAAGCTGTGTTCAAGGAAAATGCCAAAGAATACAGAAGGGTTCTTTCTCTTGACTCCAAGGATAATGTGCGCCATACCCTCTATGCCGAAGTTTTGCTTGTCATATCTTCATTTGAGAATGGTGTTGGTGCTGTTATACAGCACCAATACAAGGAAAATGGAGGTAGATTATTATCAATGGACGAAGTTAAACAAATTGTTGACGACTTGGCAGAACATCCGATGCAAAAGCCTTATCTTAATGATGCTCGTACCAAGATGGCTTCACGTGATTATAGCTTTCGTGATGCCTATCATGGCAATATAGCCGAATACCTCAGAGCGGTAACACCAGAAGAATTTGAACGTTTTATTGGAAACCAGTCAACAGATTTTGACAGAATTCTTGAAGATAACAAGGATGTCTTGAAAAGATTAAAGCAGGCAGATAATGAATGAGGAAGTAAAATACATCAGTTACGAAGAGGCCATAAGCGTTTATGCTAAGATGATAGATGCAAGTGATGGTGGCTTCGATGGTGTCAGAGATGAAGGTGGAATACGAGCAGCTCTTGAGTTTGTGCAGAACGATATGTATTATCCGAATTTCTCCGATAAACTCTGCTCTCTGGTATACAAATTCTGCTCAGGGCATTATTTCAATGATGGCAATAAGCGTATAGCTCTTACCCTTGGAACATATTTTCTTCACAAGAATTCGTACTTCTGGCAAGCTACAATATTTATGCGACAAATGGAGTCCATCGTCTATCATGTGGCAGCATCAAATATCGACAAAGACTTGCTTCTCCGCATAATGACTTGTTTCATGAATTGTGAGGATTACGATGAGGAATTGAAAATTGACATTGCCAATGCGATGAGTAAAGGGGAGTTAGGAATAAATGGAGAAGATTATAAAGTGAAGGATTGAGCAAGTGCTTGACAAGATTCGCAATAGAAGTGAAAATAGATCAATGACAAGATGAGGGTGTTTTGACACGCCCTCATTCAAACTTACAGACGAACCAATTCGTCAAGCACTGCTTGACGAATCTACGATACCATTTTATCCTAACCTATCATGGCTTCACTATGAACGCTTACTGCGTGTAAAAGATGCGGATGCAAGGTTGTGGTATTAAGTATCTTCCTACAGAAGAAGAGTTGAGCCGAGAAATCCGTGAGCAGAAAGAGTTTTTTGAATTACAGAAGGGAAAAGAGGCAGAAGATGAAGATTAGAAATAGTATATAAAATGCCTTGGGGGCTTAGGCTTTAAGGTGGAGTGGGGGCTTACGTCTGCACACAGAACGGAGCCATGCCTGTGTTGCCTGAGGAAATCAAGAAGTAAAGCATTTTTTTGTCGCTTAATACTGTTATCAAAAAAGGCAGTCATCCGCTTAATGTGTGATGGCTGCCTTTTTTGCAAAACCCATGCAACAAACCTCTGATTTTTTTACAAAAAATAGCTACAATCTACAGAATAGCTTTAAATGAGCTATTTATGAGTCTTTGCCTCAATGGAGGTAATGATTTGGCAACAGTTCCAATTTCTGCAATATGCATACGTTTGCTGTCAAACAACTCTTCTCTGCTGCAAAGGCACAATAACTACACGAAATAACAATCTCGCTATATAGGAATAATTTACAAAAACAGCTTAATTTATAATGATTATCGCAAAATTTAATGTATATTTGCAGCAAAATTCGGTGAATTTATGAAACTAAACAAAATAAAAGATGTCTTAGATAGCAAGGGAATTTCACAAACTTGGCTGGCAAAACAGTTAGGTAAGAGCTTTAGCACGGTCAATTGCTATGCTCGGAATAAATACCAACCCGATTTAGAAACGCTTCTTGAAATCTCAAAGATTTTAGAAGTTGACCTCAAGGATTTGATTACGGACGAGAACGAAAGAGTGTAATGAACTCGTAGTTTCTGTCTTGGTAAGTATGTTGTAGAACTTCTGATAATAAAACGTTATTTGAACATGGGCATAAGCAAAGAACTTACAGAAGAGGACATCAAGTTCCGCTATATCAACGAAGCCATCACAAGCAAGGGATGGTCAAAGGATAGTATATTCATGGAACAGAAGGTTAAATTTACTGACGGTAAAATTAGCCTTCATGGTAATCTTGTGCATAGAGAGAAACCGAAGTTTGCCGACTATGTACTTTATGCAAATAAGGCAACACCCATTGCTATTGTAGAAGCAAAGGATGCCAATCATTCTGTTTCTCATGGATTGCAACAAGCCATGACCTATGCCCAAATGCTTGATGTGAAGTTTGCATACAGTTCAAATGGTGAAGGTTTTGCCGAACATGACTTCTTGACAGGCAAGGAACGCACTTTTGCTATGGACGAATTTCCAACAAAAGAAGAACTTGTCGAAAGATATAAAAATGAGGCTAACGATGGAAACGGACTTAACGAACAAGAGCTGGCTATCATAGAGCAGCCTTTTTGCACTGGTCAGAATATATTTCCGCCACGATATTATCAGCGCAATGCAGTAAACCGCACAGTTGGTGCCATTGCCAAAGGACAAAACCGTGTGCTCCTTGTCATGGCAACTGGCACAGGCAAGACATATACTGCATTTCAGATTGTATGGCGTTTGCTTAAAAGTGGTTTGAAGAAGAAAGTGTTGTATCTTGCAGACAGAAACATATTGGTTGACCAATCCATACAGCAGGACTTCAAGCCATTAGAGAAGGTAACGCACAAGATAGACTACTCAAAAGACAAGAACCACTTGGAAGAATTGGGTTCTTATCAAGTGTTCTTTGCACTCTATCAACAGTTGATTGGACAGAATGATGCCAAGAACTATAAGGAGTTGTTTCCTAATCCAGACTATTTTGACCTTGTTATCGTTGATGAGTGTCATAGAGGTAGCGCAAAGGATGATAGCAACTGGCGAAACATCTTGGAATACTTTTCTTCGGCTACTCATATAGGTATGACAGCAACACCCAAAGAAACAAAATATCAGTCAAGTATTGGTTACTTTGGTGAGCCTATATATTCATACAGTCTTAAAAACGGAATTGAGGACGGTTTCCTTGCTCCTTTCAAGGTAATCAATATCACAACGAACATCGGTGACGAATGGAGACCGACAAAGGGACAAAAGGATATTTACGGCAACGAGATAGAAGACCGCATTTATAACAATAGCGACTATGATTATAACATTGTCATAGAAGACCGCATAAGGGAAGTTGCGCAAGAGATAACCAACTATCTGAAAAGTACAGATCGCATGGCTAAGACCATAGTGTTCTGTGCTGATGAAACTCATGCGGAACGTATGCGTATGGCTTTGGCTAATGCCAATGCTGATATGTGTAAGAAAAATCCCGACTATGTGGTTCGTATAACTGGTAGTGACGAATACGGAAAAGGCAAGTTGGATTATTTCATTTCTGTTGCTGAGAAATACCCTGTCATAGCGACAACAAGTAAGTTGCTTTCAACTGGTGTTGATTGCAAAATGACAAAACTGATTGTTCTTGACCAACAAATCGGCTCTATGACAGAGTTCAAACAGATAATTGGTCGTGGCACTCGTCTTCGTGAGAAAGAAGGAAAGACATACTTCACAGTAATGGACTTCCGCAACGTAACACGATTGTTTGCAGATCCAGATTGGGACGGACCGATTGAGATAGACCCGAATTATCCGCCTAAACCACATATTTGCCCTGTATGTGGACAGAATCCATGCGTGTGTCCCAAACCGACACCAGAGCCCTGCCCCGTATGTGGTCAGATTCCATGTATTTGTCAACAACCGCCCAAACAACCTAAGCCAATAGTCAACTCGGATGGTTGTACAGTAAAGGTTATCAACAAGGTTGTTTCTGTATATGACACAAATGGTAAGTTGCTTCGCACGGAAAGCATTACCGACTATACAAAGAAAAGTATCATAGACACATACGCTACGATTGACACGTTCACTTCCAAGTGGCAAGAAACAAAGAAAAAGTCAGACATTGCTGAAATGCTTAAAGAAAGTGGCATTGACCTTGCGGTGTTGAAGCATGACCAAGACATGGACGATGTTGATGATTTCGATTTCATCTGCCATATAGCCTACGGCAAGAAAACACTTACACGACATGAACGTGCCGAACAAGTGAAGAAACGAGACATATTCAGCAAGTATGGTGAACAGGCACGACTTGTGCTTGAAGCCTTGTTGGATAAGTACACCAAGGAAGGTGTGTCTGAATTGGAAAGCCTTACTGTGCTTGAAAATGACCCATTCCGCAAATTGGGTTCAAAGGCAAACATCGTGAAGTTCTTTGGTGGCAAGCAAGGCTATCTTGATGCCGTAAAGGAACTGGAACAATGTATATATAATATAGCATAAAAATAGAAACAAAATATGAGTTTATCAAATTTCGTAAAACGAGTACGCAATATAATGCGCAATGATGCCGGTATCAACGGTGATGCGCAACGCATAGAACAAATGGCGTGGATGCTGTTCTTGAAAGTCTATGACGAGAAAGAGAATGATTGGGAGTTGGACGATGATGATTACAAGTCTATTATTCCAGAAGAATGCCGTTGGCGCAACTGGGCGCATGACGATGGAAGCGGTAATGCCTTGACTGGTGATGAGCTGCTTTCGTTTGTCAACAACACATTGTTTGTGGAACTCAAAAACATAGAGGTAACACCAACTACCCCTATCCGTCAGGCGATTGTAAAGACCACATTTGAGGATGCCAACCAATATATGAAAGATGGAGTTCAACTTCGTCAAGTGCTGAATGTGATTGACGGTTTGAACCTTGGTGACTATGAGGAAAGTCATGCTTTCGGTGAGATATACGAGACTATCCTCAAAGAGATGCAGTCGGCAGGTTCCTCTGGTGAGTTCTACACCCCAAGAGCCTTAACCGAATTTATGGCAGAGATAGTCAATCCGCAGATTGGTGAGAAAATGGCAGACTTCGCTTGTGGTACAGGAGGTTTCATTACAAGTTGGCTGGGTGAATTGGACAAGAAGGTAAAGACTGCTGAAGACCGCAAAGAGTACAATCAGTCTGTATTTGGCATAGAAAAGAAACAATTCCCGTATATGCTATGTGTGACAAACCTGTTGCTGCATGGTATTGACACGCCATTGGTATATCACGACAACTCGCTTACAAAAGATGTACTCAACTATACAGACGGAGACAAGTTTGATGTTGTGTTGATGAACCCACCATACGGTGGAAACGAGAAGTCGGATGTCAAGTCACACTTCCCTTCTGATATGCGCAGTAGTGAGACCGCTGACTTGTTCATGGTTCTCATCATGTACCGACTGAAGAAGAATGGTCGTGCTGCGGTCATTGTTCCAGACGGTTTCCTGTTTGGAGCGGACAACACAAAGATTGCCATCAAGACCAAGCTACTCAGAGATTTCAACTTGCATACCATTATCCGTTTGCCTGGCAGTATCTTTGCACCTTACACTTCGATTGCCACGAACATTTTGTTCTTCGACAATACCAGTGCGGAGGGTGCTCCTGAAGGTTATTCTACAAAGGAAACGTGGTTCTATCGTTTGGATATGCCAGAGGGTTACAAGCATTTCTCAAAGACAAAGTCCATGAAGTCGGAACATTGCGACCCAATCCGTGAGTGGTGGAACGACCGTAAGGAGATTATTATTGCTGATGGTGACGAGAAATCTCGTTGCTATTCGGTTGAAGACCTTATCGCCACCGATTGCAACTTCGACTTGTGCAAGTTCCCGAAAGAGGATGAAGAAATCTTGCCTCCTGCCGAACTGCTTGCCGACTATTTCAAGAAGCGCAAAGCTCTTGATCATGAAATTGATAAGACATTGGCAGAGATACAGCGTATCTTGGGGATAAATGTAAATGTGGACGAATTGTAAAATGTGGAACGGTGTTCCACAAATCTAAAAGATTGGCATGGAGAATAAAGGTTTGACAAACATAAATGATGCTGCCTATCAGAAGTTGATAGACAACATAACCACGCTATGGGGTGAGGCGAAGTCAAAAGCCATTGCTGCGGTCAATACGGAATTGCTTGATGCCAATTGGCAAACTGGAAAGTATATCGTTGAATTTGAACAGGGTGGTAAACAAAGAGCTGAATATGGCAAAAGGTTACTTGTAAACCTTGCAAAGGATTTGACAGCAAGAAATGGAAAAGGTTTTAACCGAACAAACCTTACCTATATGCGTAAGTTATACTTGGCATTCCCAAAATGTGGGACACTGTCCCACAAATTGACATGGAGCCATTACTATGAACTGTTGAAGTGTGATAATGCACTTGAAATGCAGTTCTATTATAAGGAATCCATCAAGGAATGTTGGAAAGTTAGGGAACTGAAAAGACAGATGAAAAGTTGTCTGTTTCAGCGACTTGCACTAAGCACAGACAAGGCAGGAGTTCTTGCTTTGGCTAACGAGGGGCATCAAGTACAAACTCCGCAAGACATCATCCGTGACCCTTTCGTGCTTGAATTTGCAGGACTTCCCAAACAGAAACGCTATAAGGAGGGTGACTTGGAAAAGGCTCTGAAAGACCACATGGAGCAGTTCCTTTTGGAAATGGGACGTGGTTTTGCATTTGTGGGCAGACAATACTCCATGCAGATAGGAAGCCGACAGTTCAAGGTGGATTTGGTGTTCTACCACTGTATCTTGAAATGCTATGTGTTGATTGATTTGAAGCGAGCAGAGATAAAGCATGGTGATATTGGGCAGATGAACCTCTACTTGAACTATTTCAAAACAGAAGTATGTCAACCTGACGATAATCCACCCATTGGCATAGTTTTGGGAGCAAGAAAAGACGAACTTCTGATGGAGTATGCCTTGGAGGGTATAACCAATCAATTGTTTGTGGCACGTTACCAACTCTATTTGCCAAAGCGTGAAGAACTGCAAGCGCAACTTGACAAGTTGTTGGACGAAGCAGAGTAACAACAATAAAATAAGGACATTTCGATTTTATAGCATAATTATGAAAAGTAATATTGGAATACAAATCATTTTGTCTATTGTACTGACTATGTGCAGTGTCAATATAAATGCACAAACGGTTGGATATACATATCGACCTTTGGCTGCCGAGGGATGCAACATGAAATATAGCGTTGCAAAGCAAGATACGGCATATTACATTATCGCAACCGTAAAGTCAGACCGACTGAATTTCCTGAAAGAATCAACCATGTTGTTGAAAACATTCGATGGTGAAGTTATTAAACTTTATGGTTCTCAGATTGGTAGCGGCTCTGAAACGGCAGGTATTGTTTCTGGCAATATAGTCCTTCCAGTGACAGAAATCAGTTCTACAGCTCAATTCAAGATAAGTCCACAACAATTTGAGTTGTTGCAAAAAGGCGTGGCTAAGATAAGGTTATCTACCATACCTATTGAGCATGAGCGGACATTTGCCAAAGATAAAATAGGCAAGAAACTTTATCAGTTCTTCTTGAAGCAGAAGAATAAGGACAATGATTTCTAACGATAGAAAATTACAATGAACGGAAAGCAATTAAAGAATAGCATATTACAATGGGCGATACAGGGAAAACTTGTACCGCAAGACCCTAATGACGAACCAGCAAGCGTTTTGCTTGATAAGATTCGTCAAGAGAAAGAACGCTTGATCAAGGAGAAGAAAATCAAGCGTGACAAGAACGCATCCATTATCTACCGTGGTGAGGACAATTCCTATTATGAGAAGATACTTGCCACGGGAGAGGTGAAGTGCATTGATGAGGAGGTGCCGTTTGATGTTCCTAATGGGTGGGAATGGTGTAGAATAGCATCATTAGCTGATGTTGTAAGAGGTGGTTCACCTCGTCCTGCAGGCAGTCCTATATTTTATGATGGCTCAATTCCTTTTCTAAAGGTTGCAGATTTGACTAGAGAATCATCTATTTATGTGAAGAGTTTTTCTTCAACAATAAAAGAAGCAGGACTAAGTAAAACTCGTTTGGTTGAAGCAGGAACCCTTTTATTGACTAATAGTGGTGCTACTTTGGGCGTGCCCAAAATATGTACATTTGAAACGACATTTAATGACGGTGTTGCAGCTTTCTTGTCTTTGGATGAAAGATTGAAACTTTATGTATATTGGTTTTTCTGCTATATGACAGATTTGTACAGAAACATCAACCAAGGTACAGCTCAACCAAACCTCAATACAGACATAATAAAAATGACTCTTGTTCCTATTCCTCCATATAAAGAGCAAATTCGAATCATAGAGCAACTAGGAAATATCTCACCTATAATAGAGCATTATGAGAAAGCGCAAGATGAACTTGACGAACTAAATGAAAGTATTCCCAAACTTATAAAACAGTCAATCTTGCAAGAAGCTATTCGAGGTAAACTCATGCCGCAAATTGCAGAAGAAGGAACTGCTCAAGAACTGCTTGAACAAATAAAAGCAGAGAAGCAGAAACTCGTCAAAGAGGGCAAGCTAAAGAAGTCAGCCCTCAACAATTCTGTTATCTTTCGTGGTGACGATAACAAGTATTGGGAGAAGTCGGAAGATGGGGCTGTATGTATTGATGAAGAAATACCATTTGAGATACCGTCAAATTGGGCATGGGTACGACTTGACGATATTTGCTCTTTTATACATAGAGGCAAATCGCCCAAATATAGCCCAATAAAGAAATATCCTGTTGTAGCTCAAAAATGCAATCAATGGGATGGGTTTTCCATCGAGAAAGCGAAATTTATTGAACCACAGAGTATTTCATCATATAATGAAGAGTGTTTTTTGCAAGATAGAGATTTGATGTGGAACTCTACAGGACTGGGAACGTTAGGTAGAATGGCTATATACTACACGATACTTAACCCTTATGAATTGGCTGTTGCTGACAGCCATATTACTGTAATTCGTCCATATAAAGCGTACATCGTTTCAGAATACCTCTACTACCATCTATCAACTCATAATACTTGCTATATTCCTGTACGTTTCAACAATTCTATATTGTTCTTGCAAT